>ULXU01016313.1_pt1 | contig 44114 bp, 36 predicted proteins | sample 1961521 | NCBI WGS metagenome assembly ULXU01 (sample SAMEA4835845, study PRJEB28245) | human gut metagenome | biome: gut microbiome; material: fecal sample | place: Denmark | collected 2008
ATCGTGCTGCTATATAACAAAAGAAATGAAATACTAAAGCTAACAGGTAGGGTGACAATATCATGAAATATGTGAAACAATTTTCGATTATCCTGGGAATCTCCTTTCTGGCAGAGCTTCTGGAGATCCTGATTCCGCTTCCCATCGCAGCCAGCGTTTATGGTCTGGTGATCATGCTGGTGGGGCTGATCACGAAGTTGATCCCGCTGGAAAAGGTGGAGACCGCAGCGGATTTCCTCGTGGATGCCATGTCCATTATGTTCGTGCCTGCTACTGTTGGAATCATGGCAAGTGTGGATGCTTTAAAAGAGATGCTGCTTCCCATCTGCGTGATCACGGTGGTGTCTACGGTAATGATCATGATCGTGACAGGACGAGTATCCCAGTATATTATCCGGGGGCAGAAAAACAAAGCTGCCGCAGCTGTGCAGACGGTCGGAACCGAAGCTGCCGTAGATGATAAGGAGGACAGATAAATGAATGAAATATTGAGCCAGTCTATCTTTTTCGGCATTGCCATTACACTGGTCACCTACGAGATCGGTCTGTGGATCAAGCAAAAGACCGGAAAAGCCATTGCCAACCCCTTACTGATTTCTGTAATCCTGATCGTGGCAGTATTGTTATTATTCCATATAGATTATGAGACCTATGCAAACGGCGCACAGTATATCAGCATTTTCCTGACTCCGGCAACGGTCAGTCTGGCAGTGCCTCTGTATCGTCAGCTGGAGCTGTTAAAGACTTATCCCAAGGCCATTTTCGGCGGAATCATCGCCGGCGTGCTGACTGCCATGGTGAGCGTTTTTGCTTTAAGCCTGATGTTCGGTCTGAATCATGAGCAGTATGTAACGCTTCTGCCGAAGTCCATTACCACGGCTATCGGTATGGGCATATCTGAAAAAATGGGTGGGATCGTGACCATTACCGTAGTTGTCATCATTGTCACCGGAATCTTAGGTAATATTCTGGCAGATACGATCTGCCGCCTGTGTAAGATCGAGGATCCTATTGCCAAAGGTCTTGCTATCGGTACCAGTGCTCATGCGCTGGGAACTGCAAAAGCCATGGAACTGGGTGAGATCGAGGGAGCCATGAGCAGCCTGTCCATCGTGGTCTGCGGCATTTTAACGGTGATTTCCGTATCTATTTTTGCTAATTTTATTTAATGATACCAGGGGCATAAAAGTGGGATGATAATCCCACGATATGCGAATAGTGGGGAGGGTGCTATGTGCCAGTGGCACATGTTTAGCACGGACCGAAGCGGAGCGGAGAAGTGAGAGTGCATAGCACGGAACAATCCGTAGACATCATATTTATTGCATAGAAAAAAATATCCTGCGCATACTAACCTCGCAAAGAACAAAAAGGAGGTTAGAAAAATGAGTGATATTTCAGAATTAGATCTGCAGAATCTGCGCCATCTGATCGGCGGCTTTGATACGACTCACTGCAAAATGCAGGAGTACGCTAAGGAAGCGGAGGACCCGAAGGTAAAACAGTTTTTCGAAAAGGGTGCCCGCAGCGCTATGGAGAACAAACAGCAGCTTATGAAGTTTTTGCAGTAAGGAGGCAGCAGAATGCAGGAAAAGACAATGGTAGCAGATACTCTGGCCGGGATCAACGGCGAGCTGACCCGCTATGCGGGAATGATCGCCCAGTCAGAGAATAAAGAGTTAAAACAGACACTGAAGCAGTTCCGTACCGCCTGTGAGCAGTCTCAGGAGGAACTGTATCAGATCGCCAGAGAGAAATCCTATTATGTGCCGGCAGAGAAAGCCACCGCAGAAGAAGTGGCACATGTAAGAAGCCTGTTCACACAGGGAACACTGTAAAGTCAAATGCAGTAAATGAAATTCATAGAATAAGCCTTCCAGAAAATTTAGATATGGAAGGCTTATTTCAGTGCTTTGATAAGGAGCGTTGCGACAGGCAGATTCAAACGTTTATTTGGCATATGACATCTGAAGTGCACAACATACAAAGGTAACCTGTTGTGCCGGCATAGGACATCCAGCCATCTGCATATAGTGAAACGAAGGAACTGCAGGCGGTTTGGAATATGCTTAATTATATCTGGGCAGGAATGATCCTGTTAGGCGTGATCTATGGTGTCTGTACCGGGCAGATGAGTGCATTGACAGGAGGAGCGTTGGACAGTGCCAGAGAGGCCGTCAGCCTCTGCATTACCATGGCGGGCGTCATGGCGTTGTGGATGGGACTGATGGAGATTGCACAGGAGTCCGGAATGATCACGAAAATGACAAAAGGCATCCGGCCTTTTCTGAAATTCATGTTCCCCGGGCTCCCGGAGGATCATCCTGCGGGCGAATACATAGCCACGAATCTCATCGCCAATGTCCTGGGGCTGGGCTGGGCCTGCACACCGGCTGGATTAAAGGCCATGGAGCAGCTGGCAGAGCTGGAGAGGCAGCGGGCAGAGAAAAAAATGGCACAGCCTGTGGATAGACAGTTACAACGCAGGGCAGGACAGAGGTCGGAGAAGGAATCGGAGAAACGGCGGTGTGGCTCAGGCATCACGGCAGCCAGCAACGAAATGTGCACGTTCCTGATCCTGAATGTTTCGTCCTTACAGCTGATCCCGGTCAATATGATCGCCTATCGCAGCCAGTACGGCAGCGCCAATCCGGCGGTGATTATTGCACCGGCGCTGGTGGCCACGCTGTTCAGTACGATCATTTCCATCATTTACTGTAAATGGAAGGACAGGTGAGGGTCATGATGAACGCATTGACACACGTGTCAGATATTATGATCCCTATGATCATCTTTTGGATCGTAGGCTATGGAATAGTCTCAAGGGTGAAAGTATACGAGACATTTTTGAAGGGGGCAAAGGAGGGCTTACGCATTGTCGTGGAGATCCTTCCGACATTGGTTGGATTGATGATGGCGGTGGGAATCCTTAGAACTTCTGGATTTTTCGAGCTGTTGGGGCATCTGATCGGACCTGCAACGCAGGCGGTGGGACTTCCGGCACAGCTGATACCGCTGTTGATCGTAAAAATGTTTTCTTCCTCTGCGGCCACCGGACTGGTGCTGGATATTTTCAAGACCTGTGGGACGGATTCTTATGCCGGGATGCTGACTTCGATTCTCATGAGCTGTACCGAGACTATTTTTTATACCATGAGCGTGTATTTTCTGGCGGCAAAAGTAACGAAAACCCGCTACACGCTGCCGGGAGCATTACTGGCAACGTTAGCGGGAACAGTGGCAAGTATTTTCCTTGCGGGGAAAATGTGATGATAATCCCACGATATGCGAAAAATGGGTAGAATTGTGAGAGGGCGCATCACGGAACAATTCGTGGGCATCATATCATCAAATCAACTGCAGACTTCGTAAAATAAACAGGAATACGGTCAGGGTGATGGAACTTAAAAACGTGGTGGCCACGACAACACTGGAAGTCAGTGTTCCTTCATGGTTCATGTTTTTTGCCATGATATAGCAGCTTACGGTGGTGGGGGAGCCCAGCATAATGAGGATCGCTACCAGCTTTTCTCCGGTGAAACCGAAGTGCACAGCCAATGGCAGGAACAGAGCCGGCCATACCACCAGTTTTAACACGGTGGCTGCTCCGGTAGGTGCCAGCAGCTTTAGTGCTTTCCGGCCCTCAAAACCGGCACCCAGACCGATCAGCGCCAGAGGTGTGGCCAGGACAGCAATATTGTTGATAGTCTTGGAAATGATCACGGGGTAACTGATCCGGCAGGCGCTGGACAACATGCCCAGAGCAATACTGATAATGATGGGGTTTGTGATAATTCCTTTTAATGATTTCAAAAGAGAGTCTTTATCAAAGCCTTTTGCTTCCGGACCTGTAAAGGACAGGATCAGCACAGCAGCGATATTGTACAGGGGAACCGTGCCTACGATCATCAGAGGAGCCATGCCGGAATTACCGTAGATGTTCTGGATAAATGCCACACCCAGGACAGCGGCACTGCTGCGGTAGCAGGCCTGGACAAGCTCGCCCAGACGGGATTTGTTCTTGTAAAAAATACCTGCGACACCCCAGGTGATGACAATGCAGAACAAAGTCACGAAAAAGCAGAACAGAACATAACCGGTGTCCCAGACGCTGTAGAAGTCCGCAGAGGAAATATCTTTAAACAGCAGAACCGGTAAAGTCACTTTATAGTTAAAAGAGTTCAGCGTTTTGATAAAGGAATCATTGGTCAGATGTAATTGCTGTAAAATATAACCGATCACCATGACCAGGAAAACAGGGATCGTTGCGTTAAGACTGAATGCGAGTTGTTCCATGAAAATCGTTTGCCTTTCTGTTATGGGAAGCTGAAAGCCCTTCTCCTTTTGCAAGTATAGAAAAGGAGAAGGGCTTTGTCAAGTTACGGTGTTGTGCTGTTTTATTTTACAGCGTTGATCTTGTAAATGAATTTTACGCTGCTGTCCATACCGTCGGTGGAACCGGTGAAGGAATTGTAATTCTCGGATACGGAAGAGGTAGCTTTCATGCGATCGATGACTTCCTGAAGTTCCTCGGTATCCATATCGGTCAGCTTGCTGATGGCTTCGCCATTGTATTCGATCATGCCGTCCTTTAATTCTTTGGAACCATCCTTCAGCTGACTGATGCCGTCGATCAGCTTATCGCTGCCATCGGAAAGCTCATTTACACCGTCAGCCAGTTTGCCGCTGCCGGAGGCCAGATCGCTGGCACCGTTTACTAAGGTATCAGCACCGTCATACAGTTCTTTGCTTCCGGATACCAGTTTATCGGCACCGTCCTTCAACTGGGAAGCACCGTTGACAACTTGTGCGGAACCGGCAGCCAGCTGGGAAGCACCGGCGCTTGCGGAAGCCACACCTGCGGTATAAGTCTGCAGACCGGTGTAGAACTGATTATAGCCATCCAGAGAAGCTTTCAGGGCAGAAATGCTGCCGGCAGCCTGTGAAAGGCTTGTGGCTTTATCCTGAATGGTTTTTAAATTTGCCTGAAGTGCAGCATCGCCTGAGGATACGGTCTGGGATGCCTGGACCATACCCTGATATTGTGCAACCGTCAGCCCGGCCTGTTGGAGGACATATCCCAGAGCAACATTGGCATTCGAGAGAGGCTCCATTTGCTGATACAGAGCATCTAATATGGTCGCATAATTGGATTTTGTCAATTCTGCAGGAAGAGTGAGACCGGCAGCCGTTAACTGGGAGGTTGCGGTTTTTAATAAAGTATCGAATACCTGACTGGCGGCACCGTTCAGAGTATCATTCTGGGCAGTCAGCTGTCCCAGACCGGCTTTCAGGTCGTTGGCACCGGACTGCAGGCTCTGGGTACCGGCAAGCAGGGTTTTGGTACCTTCCTGTAATGTACCTACACCACTTTGCAGGGATCCGATACCTCCCCTTAAGGTTACGGTACCATCAGCTACTTTGTATGCACCGTCCCGCAGATCGTTGGAACCGTCGGACAGTTCTTTAACACCGTCTTTCAGATCACCGGACTTGTCATAGAGTTCTGTGACACCATCGTAAAGATCGGAAGTACCATCCAACAGCTTGTTGGTCGCATCCTCCAGATCATCCATAGCCTCTGTCAGGTCATCCAGATCATCCACATTGCTCAGATCCAGACGGGAGAAAACGGAATTGGTGACGATACAGTAAGATTCATTCATAGTAAAATCTGTGACGTCTGCCTCAATCTCCAGATAATCATCAAAATCCTCTTCCATGTCCAGATTTAAACCCAGTCCGGGGAAAACGATGCCGGTAACAACGCTGTGGCTTCCATCGTTGAGGACTTTGCCGGAGGATACTTTAATATTGCTGAAATTGTCATTATCCAGGATCATACCGGTCATTACAGCAAAAGGAACATAAATTTTTTCCTCTTTTCCGGCAATCTCACGGGTCTCATATAATTCATTCGTGTAGTCATAACGGATCACTACATGACCGCTTTTGCTGTTCAGATCTGCGGGAGAGATTTCCATGCCGTCCAGCGTATAAGTAACTTTTAGGGAAATGGGAGCATCCTTGTCGGGAGTACTCTGGGTGTAGGAATCCTTTTCCCCCTGATTCTTCAGCCAGTCGCTGACGTAGATCTTCTGCTGGGTACCATCTGCATTTAAAATGACATATACGGTCTCATCAATGGAGGCTGCGGAGGTATCTTCGGATTTCCAGATGTCATCTACGGCATCCCGGATCTGCTCTTTGACCTCGGTCTCTTTCTTTTCGGAAGTTTTTGCATATACGGAGACACCGGTTACACTTAAGGCTACCACACCGGCGAGGCACAGAGCCCCGGTTCTCCAGGCTTGTTTTTTCAGATTTATCATAGTCTTATACCGTCCTTTCTTTATAGGTCTGCTCAGCATCCGTTGCAGGGGAGCCGGCATTTTTGTTCCGGAAGCCGATGCTGGTGACACAGATCACCTTGTCGAACAGCATGAACATGGCCGGCAGGAACAGGATAACAGCGAACATACTTACAATAGCGCCTCTTGCCATCAGATCACAGAGGGAACTGATAATGTCCACATCGGAATACAGGGCAACACCGAAGGTGGCGGAGAACAATCCCATAGCGCTGACAATAATAGAAGGAATGGATACCTTCAGGGCGTTGGTGACAGCTTCACGTTTGCCCTTGCCCTCGTATCTTTCCTGCTTGTATCTTGTGGTCATCAGAATAGCGTAGTCCACGGTAGCACCCAGTTGGATCGTACTGATACAGATCGGGGCAATAAAAGGGAGTGACGTTCCTGTCAGGTGAGCGAGTCCCAGATTGATGAAAATGGACAATTCGATAACGGCTACTAAGATCAACGGCAGTGTAATACTTTTCTCTACCAGAGCAATGATCACGAAGATCGCTATGATGGAAACCGCATTTACAACCTTGAAGTCCTCGTCGGTGGTCTCGATCAGATCCTTGGTACAGGGAGCTTCACCGATCAGCATACCCTTGGGATCGTATTTTTTCAAAATAGTATTCAGCTCATTGATCTGGGTATTTACCTCATCGGTAGCTGTCTTATATTCGGAGTTCACCAAAAGCAGCTCCCAGTCATTACTCTTCAACACATCTTTGACGGATTCCGGAAGCATTTCCTCCGGTACCAGAGGACCGACCACGGATTCCAGTCCCAGGGCATATTTAATACCATCGACATTCTCCATCTCATGGATCATGGCACGAACGTCAGTGTCAGATACATCGGTGCTTACCAGTACCATATGGGTGGCACCCACACCGAAATCTTCCTGCAGCTTGCTGTTGGCTACCACGTAAGCCATATCTTCGGGAAGAGTCTCACCGAGATCGTAATACACTTCCTTATTGGTTGCTTTATAAGACAGATATGAAGGAAGTACCAGTACCAGGAACAGGATCAGGAATACCGGAAACACTTTGGTAATACCCGAAGCAACCTTTCCCATATCCGGAAGCAGGGATTTGTGGCTGGTCTTCTGTAACACTTTATCCAATAGCAGGATCATGGAAGGAAGCGTTGTGACACAGCCGATGACACCTAAGATAACACCCTTGGCCATAACCACACCCAGATCCAGACCTAAGGTATAGCTCATGAAACACAGAGCAATGAAGCCTGCCACAGTGGTGATGGAACTTCCGACTACGGAAGTCAGTGTTGTGTTGATGGCTACAGCCATGGCTTCTTTATTGTCATCGTACATGGTCTTCTGCTCTTCGTAGCTGTGCCAGAGGAAAATGGAATAGTCCATGGTAACGGCCAGCTGTAATACTGCGGACAATGCCTTAGTCAGGTAGGAAATCTCACCGAGAAAGTAGTTCGTACCCATATTTAAAAGGATTGCCATACCGATACTCAGCAGGAAAACAAACGGTATGATCCAGTTGTCCATGAAGATCATCATGGCTGCGCAGGCCAATGCTACGGCAATGCCTACATAGATCGGTTCCTCTTTTTCGCACAGATCCTTAAGGTCGGTGACCATGGCGGACATACCGGATACGAAACACTGCTTACCGGCAATGCTACGGATCTCGGTGATCGCCTCCATGGTATCATCGGAGGAGGTGGAGGTATCGAAGAAGATCGCTAACATGGTGCTGTTACCGGAATTGAAAGCATCATACAGCTTGGAAGGAAGCATTTCCATGGGAACGGATACATCTGCGAAATCGTCATACCACAGAACGGTGTCCACATGATCTACATGAGAGATGTCTTCCCGGAGAGAGGAGACATCCTCGGGATCCATTCCTTCGATGATCACGAAGGAAAAGGCTCCTTTTCCAAATTCATCCATCAGAATATCCTGACCTACTACCGTGTCAATATCACCGGGCAGGTAAGTCAGCATATCGTAATTGATCCGCGTCATGATCATACAGATCAGGGAAGGAATCAGTAGTGTAACTGCCAGTATCAGAATAGGAATACGGCATTTTACGACCCATTTACCAAATTTCATAAAGCAGGGCTCCTTTCGTTGTCGGCTATTCAGAGCCATTTTGCGAAAGGGGTTCTGAATAGTTTCTCAATTCGTATTGTATGCAAGGAGTCCGGCCTTGAAAACGGACAAAAAAAGGCAATGCACAAAAATTGCGCATTGCTTATAAATAATCCAAAATATGTGCAAACAGTAGTAAATGCCCAGATTAGCGGGCTACACGGGTGAGGGCGGATTCAATATTTCCCCGGAAAATTTCACCGGTTCGTCGGATCAGGGCTTCCGGATCCTTTTTCATTCCGGTGCTCAGCCAGTCTAAAATCATGCCCACCAGGGCAAATTTATAAAAATCCACCACCATTTTCTGGTCTTCGGGAAAGACCTTTTTATGGGCCATATGTTCCACCTGTTCCGTGATCCGGGAAACGTACAGGCGCATGACCTCTCCGGCGATACTGTTGAGGTAACGTTCCACCCGCTCTCGGCTGACAGAATTGTAAATATGGTAGACCAGCCGCTTATTCTCCAGGGCAAACCGGGCGGCGGAGATAAAGCCGTCCTCCCAGGAGTCCATATCCAGATGCTGTGACAGCACCCGTTCCACATCTGCATTCAGAATGTGTTCCAACAGAGCGGTGATGTCCTGAAAATGATAGTAAAAAGTGTTGCGGCTGATGCCGCAGTCATCCACGATGTCTTTTATGGTGATCTTATCCAGCGGCCGTTCATTCAGCAGCCGGATAAAGGATTCTTCGATAGCTTTGCTTGTAAACTGTGTCATGGGTTCCTCCAACCTGATGATCCGTACATTTTATCTTATCACAAAAGCGTTAATTTGTCATTAAAAGCAGAGCTTCCAGTGAAGAAAAATCAGAAGTTCCATTTTCCAGATAAAAGGTGTGGAACCGGAGATCGGAATAGGCATCTCCCCAGTGATCCCTGGCGGTGTCCTGCAGCTGTAGAATCTCCAGATAACCGATGTAATATTTCGGATAATTACAGGGCTCTTCAGCGATATAAGTGTAGATCGCTTCGCATACCCCGGGAGAATCAATACCGAATTTCCCAAGAACCTCCGCTATCTGATCACATCCGGCACCTTCTCCGTGGATCAGGAGATCCAACAAAGTGTACATGCACAACTGCAGGCTGCGGGTATGCTTTTCCAGCCGTGCCATCTGTGCGGCATCCGGCTGCCCGGCCTGTTCCAACAGATCGGCCGCATAATCATAGGAAAGAAATTCCACATACAGTGCCCAGCCTTCGAGATAACCGCCGTACCAGAGGAGTTTTCTGGCGGGATTCCTGTTTCTGGCGGAGAAGGTGCGGTTATTGTACACGGTCTGGTAGAGATGTCCCGGGAATCCTTCATGAGCCAGCGTGGTATAGAGTTCAAGTCCCTGCGGGGAGTTCCGGTGGTTTATGTATATGACATTATTGTCGGAATCCCCCAGAGGCGTGGTCAGGTAAAAGGCAGGAGCACTGTAGGGTTCCAGGCTGGGAACCACATCTTTGACGGTGGTGGTGGGAACAGGGTCGCTGACCGGAAAGTCATTTTTCATACGGACCTGTAGATCCGAGAGCATTTCTTCCGGTTCTGTCAGAGGGAAAACTGCTGTATTTTCTTCAGAAAGCAGTGTGATCAGGGAAGGGGACCGGGCAGCCAGACTGCGGATGGCAGATTGCTCTTTCTGGAATTGCGTAAGCAGCATCTGCACCAGTTCTTTTTCAGAACGGGAAGAGCCGGTCTCGGAAAACAGCAGATGGAGATAATAGGTCTTACCGTCCGGCAGCAGAGCGAGCCCCTTCGGGAGCCCATTGCGGGCACTGCTGTTTCTGTCTGAAACAGTATCGGTGGCTGCTTCAGATGCAGTGGAATCGGCATTGGTGGAAGCTTCCAGAGAAATCAGTCCTTCGGACAGGGCGGCATAGGCGGGCTGTACCACCGTGGCAAGCAGGCGGTCGTTAGTTTTGATCAGGGAGACGGCTTCCTCCGGAGTGAAAAGTTCCTGCTTCTGCAGCTCTGACAGGCGGTCTTCAAAGGTAGTCTGTAAAAAATGTGTGCCCTGTGTCAGTTCTTTTGCAGTGACAATAGTGTCACATTGCTTCCGGACTTTTTCTGAGGAGCAGGAAGGCATAAAGAAGCCTGCGGCAGCTTTTTCCTGCTCGTAGAGAAGCAGGGAGGCAAAATAGTCATCCACCTGATCTAAAAGCGCCAGATAATCAGTCACATCCCGTTTCGTACGGAAGGTGTATTCTGCCAGCAGAACGGGAAGCTGGGACTGCATGCCGGAGGAAGGAGACAGGGGGTCGCTGTAATAGGGGAATGCAGCCAGTGCCAGATCATTTTCCAGGGAGCGATGCAGCAGCCGGTAAGTATAGGCGTTTTCCGGGGAAAGCCTGTCAGGGTCTATTCGGTCGAGCTGGTGCAATAAGGCGGTACAGTGTTCTTTGTTATCTTCCGGCTGACCGGAGTGATAGATTGGGAGCACCGGTTCATATGCAGTAATGCCGAAGGTTTCCGGGTCGGCAATGGTGTAGTGCATATTCAGGGTACTGCCGGTCATTTCTTCTTGAAAAAGTTGGGAAGTGAATTGCTCAAAGCGCTTATCTGGGGAGGAGTGGGAAGCTATAAGGGTCAGACCACCGGTGAGGGCACAGAGAAGACCGATACATACGAGTAGTTGTAAGAAAGAGAGAGGTGGACGGTTACGCACGATGATTACCTGATGACAAGAGTGTTAGTAAAAATATATGTGGAAATTTCGTAGAATAGACTCACCCAGAGATTGAATCAAAAATCAATTTGCCTCACAAGTGTGACAAATCGCTTTTGAAGAATCCCCTGGTAAGTATAGTTGTACGCTGTACAACTATAAACAAATGTACCAAAAATAGCCAAAAGATGTATTGACTTTGTACGGTCGTCTGATTATACTGAAAGTGATTATGGAGACAAAATATCAAAACCTCATTAATTACATACAGGAACAGATCTCAGATGGACAACTGGGTCCCGGCGAGAAGGTTCCCTCAGAGAATCAGCTTTCGGAACAGTTCCATATCAGCAGGCAGACGGTGCGGAAGGCCATCGGAGCACTGGAGGAGGACGGTCTGGTGCAGAGGATCCGGGGCAGCGGCACCTATGTGAGCTTTGACCGCCGGAAGAATCTGGAACAGCGCAACAGCATCGCTGTGGTGACCACCTACGTGGACAGCTACATTTTCCCAAGGATCCTGCAGGGAATGCAGAATACTTTATTTGAAAGCGGCTTTTCTGTGCAGATCTATTTCACGAACAATACGCTGGACCGGGAGAAAAGCATTCTGAAAGATCTGCTGAAACGGGATGATGTGGCCGGAGTGATCGTGGAGGGGACAAAGAGCGGATTGCCGAATCCGAACCTGGACCTGTACCGCCACCTGATGGCCAGAAAGATACCGCTTTTGTTTTTCAACACCTATTATCCGGAGCTGGAAGCGCCTCATGTGTCACTCAATGATGCGGAGGCAGCCTACAAAGCCGTACGATATCTGATTGATAAAGGTCATCAGAAGATCGGAGCCATCCTGAAGCTGGATGATGGACAGGGCAGACAGCGTTATCTGGGATATCTGCGGGCCATGGAAGAGGCCGGGCTGACCGTGACGGATTCCCGGATGGTGTGGATCGACACGGATGAATCGAAGCAGCTTGGCTACTGCCGGGACAGAATACTGAACCGGGTGGAGGAATGTACCGCCCTTCTGGCATATAATGACCAGATCGCCTTTCAGCTGATCCGGATGCTGACGGAGCGCAATATCCGGGTGCCGGAAGAGGTATCGGTCATCAGCATTGATGATTCGGATCTGGCGAGACACAGCGAAGTGCCCATCACCTCCCTGCCCCATCCCAAGGAGAATCTGGGGAAAAAAGCGGCGGAGACACTGTTACAGATGATCGCAGGCAGGAAAAAGGATCTGACCTACGAATTTGACACCCGTGTCATAGAACGGGAATCTGTGACAGAATATGATGTCGGGGTCAAAAGCCCCCGACTTTGATGCCTACGGATTGTTCCGTGCTACGCACTCCCACAATCCTACCCAATATTCGCATATCGTGGGATTATCATCCCACTTTTATGCGAATATCGGGGCGGGTCAAAAGGTCTTTCACCCACTTATGAGCAAGCTCATGTGGGCTTAGACCTTTTGACCCTGGCATCAGAAAATAATGAAAACGATAAAAATCAAAGGGATAAGGAGAGAACACAATGAGCGAAGCAGTAAAAGAAGCGATCAGAACAGGAAAAACAGCCCTTGGTATCGAGTTTGGCTCCACCAGGATCAAAGCAGTACTGGTAGATGAGAGCCATGCGCCTATCGCCATGGGAACCTATGACTGGGAGAACCGTCTGGAGAACAATATCTGGACCTACAGTCTGGAGGATATCTGGAAAGGTTTACAGGGCTGTTACAAGAGCCTGACAGACGATGTGGAGACAAAATACGGTGAGGAGCTGACCACACTGGGCTCTCTGGGATTCAGCGGAATGATGCACGGTTATATGCCGTTTAATGCAGCCGGAGACCTTCTGGTACCTTTCCGTACCTGGAGAAATACCATGACGGAAGAGGCCTGCAAGAAACTGATCCCGGTATTTAATTTCAACATCCCTCAGAGATGGAGCATTGCACACCTGTATCAGGCTATTTTAAGCGGAGAAGAGCATGTAAAGGATATTGCTTTCTTCACCACACTGGCAGGATACATCCACTGGAAGCTGTCCGGAGAAAAGGTGCTGGGCATCGGTGAAGCAGCAGGTATGTTCCCCATTGATTCCAACATTATGGATTTTGACCAGAAGATGCTGGATCAGTTTGACGGTTTACATAACTTTGACTGGAAGATCCGTGACATTCTGCCGAAGGTGCTGGCAGCCGGAGAACCCGCCGGTGTTCTGACTGCGGAAGGTGCAAAATTACTGGATCCCACAGGAACCTTACAGCCAGGTGCAGCTATGTGTCCTCCTGAGGGCGATGCCGGAACCGGAATGGTAGCCACCAACAGCGTGGCAGTCCGCACCGGTAACGTCTCCGCCGGAACCTCTATTTTTGCCATGGTGGTACTGGAGAAGGCTATGGAAAAAGTACACGAAGAGATCGATATGGTCACCACTCCCGATGGTATGCCCGTAGCTATGGTACACTGCAATAACTGTACTTCGGATCTGAACGCCTGGGTAAACCTGTTGGGTGAATGTGCGGAGAGTTTTGGGGTGAAAGTAGACAAGAACGAACTGTACGGGGTACTGTATCGCAAGGCACTGGAAGGAGCTGCGGACTGTGGCGGCGTGACAGCATATAACTATTTCTCGGGAGAGCCCATCACCGGACTGGACGCTGGCCGCCCTATGGTGGTAAGGACTCCCGATGCGGACTTCTCACTGGCGAACTTTATGCGTTCCCACCTGTACAGTGCAGTGGCTACGTTGAAGATTGGTATGGATATTCTGTTAAAAGAGGAGCATGTGGCTGTAGATTCCCTGATGGGACATGGCGGCTTCTTCAAGACACCTGTGGTGGGACAGCGTGTCATGGCAGCAGGCATGAACGCACCGATCACCGTTATGGATACCGCCAGCGAAGGCGGTGCCTGGGGTATTGCGATCCTGGCAGCTTTCATGAAGGAGAAAAAAGACGGCGAGACGCTGTCTTCCTATCTGAATGACAAGATTTTCGCAGGACAGACCGGAACCACACTGTATCCGGATCCTGAGGATGTGAAGGGATTTGATGCTTTTCTGGAAAAGTACAAGAAGCTGCTTCCTGCCGAAAAGGCAGCTGCCTGCGCAAAATAATTTTTCAGATGTAAAATTATGCCGGCACAGCGCACGGAAGGATACCGCACATAGGCGCATGGTGTGTGAGAACACGACATATAGATGCCGGAAAGCCTGCGGGTTTTAGAAAAGAAAGAGGTTTAGTGTATGTTAGAAGAATTAAAACAGAAAGTATATGAAGCAAATATGGATCTGCCCCGTTACGGTCTGGTGACTTTTACCTGGGGAAATGTCAGTGCCATCGACAGAGAGAGAGGCTTGTTCGTGATTAAACCTAGTGGTGTGGATTACGATAAGCTGACACCTGAAATGATGGTAGTCATGGATCTTGACGGCAATAAGGTGGAGGGGGATCTGAACCCTTCCTCAGACACTGCTACCCATCTGGAGCTGTACAAAGCATTCCCGGAGATCGGCGGCATCGTACATACCCACTCTTCCTATGCTACCAGCTGGGCGCAGGCAGGAAGAGACATTCCCTGCTACGGAACCACCCATGCCGATTATATCTACGGACCGGTTCCCTGCGTGCGTTGCCTGACAAAGGAAGAAATTGAGGATGCTTACGAGGAAAACACCGGCCACCTGATCGTCAATGAGTTTAAGCGTCTGGGCAAGGATCCCAAGGCTGTACCTGCCGTTTTGTGCAAGAATCACGGTCCCTTTGCCTGGGGCAAGGATGCCAGAGAGGCTGTCCACAATGCGGTCGTACTGGAAGAAGTGGCAAAAATGGCATACCGTGCTGAGACCATCAATCCCAGGATCCAGCCGGCACCCCGGGAATTACAGGATAAACATTACAACCGCAAGCATGGCAAGAACGCTTACTATGGCCAAACAACTTTGCAGTAGAATTTGGCTTATAGTGCGTGGACGCTTGCGTACTAAGCACTATATGACAAATTCTATTAGCGAAGCGCCCCTCCATGAAATGAATTTTCGAACGAAGTGAGAAAATTTATGAATGGCAGGGCAAAGTTGTTAGGACGAGACCACAATATTTTACGGTAGAAGAGCAATTCTTTTACTAGACTAGCATCCGGAAGTATGCTAGTATTACAACGTAAATCGCAACAGACAAGCCAATATGGCGGAATGGAGGAGACAATGAAGAATTTAGAACTGCAAAAGCGTGCCAATGATGTCCGCAAGGGCATTGTGACCGCAGTTCATGGTGCGAAAGCAGGACATCCCGGCGGATCCCTGTCAGCCGCAGATATTTTTACTTTTTTATATTTTGAGGAGATGAACATTGATCCGAAGAACCCCGATATGGAGGAACGTGACAGATTTGTATTGTCCAAGGGTCATACCGCTCCCGGACTCTATTCCGCACTGGCTTACAGAGGATATTTCCCGGTAGAGGATCTGCCTACCCTGCGTCACTTAGGTTCCTACCTGCAGGGACATCCCTGCATTCATATCCCCGGCGTGGATATGTCTTCAGGATCCCTGGGACAGGGCATTTCCGCAGCTGTAGGTATGGCGCTGGGTGCAAAGATGGAGAATCGTGATTTCCGTGTATACACGCTGCTGGGTGATGGTGAGATCGAGGAAGGCCAGGTATGGGAGGCAGCCATGTTCGCAGGCTTCCGTAAGCTGGACAACCTCTGCGTTATGGTAGATAACAATAATCTGCAGATCGATGGACCTATCGACCAGGTATGTTCTCCTTATCCTATCGATAAGAAGTTCGAGGCATTTAATTTCCATGTGATCAATGCAGATGCTCATGATTTTGATGCGATCCGCGCAGCGTTCAAGGAAGCAAGAGAGACCAAGGGAATGCCTACCTGTATCGTATTCCACAGTCTGAAAGGTAAGGGCGTTTCCTTCATGGAGAACAGTGTGGACTGGCACGGCAAGGCTCCCAACGATGAGGAGTATGCAGTGGCAATGGCAGATCTTGATAAGATCGAAAAAGAATTAGAGAAAGCAGGTGAGCAGTAATGGCAGATAATACCGTGAAAAAGATCGCAACCAGAGAAAGCTATGGTAACTCCCTGAAGGAGCTGGCAGAAGAATTCCCCAATCTGGTCGTATTGGATGCCGACCTGGCAGCAGCTACCAAGACCGGAATTTTCCGTAAGGCATATCCTGATCGTCACATTGACTGTGGTATCGCAGAGTCCAACATGATGGGTGTGGCAGCAGGCTTGTCCCTTGTAGGCAAGATTCCTTTTGTAAGCTCTTTTGCTATGTTCGCAGCAGGACGTGCTTTTGAGCAGGTGCGTAACTCCATTGGTTACCCTCATCTGAATGTCAAGATCGGTGCGACCCATGCAGGTATCACTGTAGGTGAGGATGGTGCTACCCACCAGTGTAACGAGGATATCGCTCTGATGCGCACCATCCCCGGCATGGTAGTAATGTGCCCTTCTGATGATGTGGAAGCAAGAGCCGCTGTTCGTGCCGCTCTGGAATATGAAGGACCTGTATACATCCGTTTCGGACGTGCCGCAGTACCTGTGATCAACGATCATCCCGGTTATCATTTCGAGATCGGTAAGGGAACCGTAGTCCGTGAAGGTAAGGATGTCACCATCGTAGCCACCGGCATCTGCGTAGATTCCGCTCTGGGTGCAGCGAAGATGCTGGAAGAGGAAGGCATCAGTGCAGAGGTTGTCAATATCTGCACCATCAAGCCGCTGGACGAAGAGATCATCATTAACAGTGCGAAGAAGACCGGTAAGGTGGTGACTGTGGAAGAGCATTCTGTCATCGGAGGACTGGGAAGTGCTGTCTGCGACTGCCTGTGCGCAAATCATCCCGTACCTGTGAAGAAGGTCGGTATGCAGGATGTCTTCGGTGAGTCCGGTTCCGCAGCTGCTCTGGTAGAGAAGTACGGTCTGGATGCCAAGGGCGTCTATAAGTCCGTCAAAGAATTTTTATAAGAATATCAAATATCAAGGAGAAGCCGCCGGTTATGTGAAAAGAGAGACTGGCGGCTTTTTTTACGCCATGGTATCATAGATTTGCTGATAGAAAGTGATATTCGGAGTTTTTCTTTTACTCCGAATAGTTACAAAATAACGATAATTTTTACAATATAGCAGAAATGGAAGACGATTACCATGAAATACGCAATTATCGGCGCCGGTGGGACCGGTGGAATCTTAGGATTTTATATGAGTAAGGCAGGTAAGGATGTTACTCTGATCGCCAGAGGGAGACACCTGGCGGCGATGCGGGAGAAAGGACTTGCCGTTGAAAAAATGTGGAACCAAACCACCGAATGCATTCCGGTAAAAGCTACGGACATGGAGCATTATAGTGAACAGCCGGATGTGATACTGGTGTGCGTCAAAGGTTATTCCCTGGAAGATACCATTCCCTTTATTCAGAGGGTGGCGAAGCCTTCCACTATCGTGATCCCGGTGCTGAATATCTACGGAACCGGAGCAAAAATGCAGGAGAAGCTCCCCAGACTGCTGGTGACGGACGGCTGCATCTATGTATCTGCCAATATTAAGGAGCCGGGAGTCCTGATCCAGCATGGCAAGATTTTGCGCGTGGTATATGGCATCCGCAAAAAAGAAGAATACACTTCTGTCCTGGTAGATATCAAAAAAGATTTTGATGCAAGCGGCATTGACGGCGTACTTTCCGAAAATATCCGCAGAGATGCCCTGGAAAAATTCTCATATGTGTCGCCAATTGGTGCAGCGGGTCTTTACTTCCATGCAACTGCAGCCGATTTCCAGAAAGAGGGAGAAGCACGTGAGACCTTTAAGACCATGATCCGGGAGATCGCCACACTGGCAGAGGCGATGGGAGTTCCCTTTGAGCGGGATATGGTAGAGGTGAATCTGAAGATTCTGTTCACACTGGCTCCGGAAGCCACGACATCCATGCAGAGAGATGTTATGGAGGGAAAATCGTCTGAAATTGACGGACTGGTATATGAAGTGGTACGTATGGGAGAGAAATATCACGTACCTGTGCCAATGTATGCGAAAGTGGCGGAAACACTGAAAAAGTCTTTATAAAATAATGGAGTTACAAATGACCAAAAAAGAAAAAAGGGTAGCTTTTATATTATGCCTGATTGCTTTTGGACAACAATTGATAAATGTCTTCATCAGCTTTGATGCAGACACTGCCTATGCATTGACCATGTCCTACCGTATGGCATTGGGAGACAAAATGCTTGTAGATATGTGGGAACCGCATCAGACTTCGGCATTTCTTCTGGCAGGATTGATCAGACTTTTTCGTTATTTTGCGGGGAGCAATACGGGAATTGTTCTTTTTGCCAATGGAATGGGCATAATCATCAATCTTATACTGGTTATTATGATATATCGGTTTTTCAAGGACAGGATGGATCCGCTATTGTTGTTCCTAATGTGTTTATTCATGGTAATTGCAAGACCGAAAGGATATCTTTTGCCGGATTTTTCCAATATGCAAATATGGTTTCTGACACTGACGCTTTTATGCCTTTTACAGTATTTTGATGGTGGAAGAAAGCAACGTTGGATTTTTTTGGCAAGCATTTTCTTATGTTTGGAGATTATTGCATACCCTTCCTGCGTGATTACATATATTGGTGTTGTGTTTCTGTTTTGGCTATATTCCGATAGAAAATGGCGCGATATTTTATCTTTTTCTGCTGCATGTTTTGCACAGGGAATGGCATACATTACTTATTTTGTGCTAAGCAGAGGGTACACTGAATGCAGAGAAAATATCAGATATCTATTGCTGGGGGACAGTGCACATGAAGGATTTCGTTTCCGCAGTTCCTTTTTCCGGCCGCTGGGTGTCGCAGCTGTATGGCTGCTTTGCTGTCTCATTCTTTCTGCGATTATGGTATATGTGGATCGAAAAATTAAAAAAAGAGAAGTGGTTTCCAAAAAAGAGACAGTTTATCTTGTTGTTCGATGGTTCTTTTTCATAGCGCTTATTACAAATTGCATAGGAAAAATAGTCAGAAAAATATGGCTGCAAAATGCAATGCATTCCGTATGGCTTACACTGAGTGCGCTTTATCTAGTAATGTTCGGCATCGCATTGTTGGGCTTAAAATATTGCAGCGAAAGAGAAAAAAGGCAGACAATCATAGGATATGTCCTCTCTTTTGGGTCTCTTTTAGCGGTGATCACCCTGACAAATCTGGATTTTCTCAGTGCAGTAAGTTATATGCTTCCGGCAGTGATGGTATCCTATGTACCGATGTATAAACTGATTGACCATTATGAAGACAATGCTGTACGATTGCATAAAATGCTGCCGTTTCTTGCTTTGTTTGCGGTAGTTGCCGTGAATACAAGCATTAACCTTGCGGACTGCCGCGGAATGATTAAAAAAGGTCCTGCAATTGGAGTTGTCACGAATTACATGGATTCTTTAAAATTTAATGTAAGCATGGAAGAATGGGGGGATTACGTCCATCCCGGAGAAAGTCTGGTCGTTGTGGGCGGAGGCGGACTGAATACGATAGAATATCTGTATGAAGATACGGCTGTCGGCATGCATTCGGTGATGTGTGACCCTACTTATAATGAAATCCTGCTGAAGTATTGGCAAATGCATCCCGAAAGGTATCCGGATGTGATAGCGGTTGAGTCCTGGTACGGTGATCTGCGTGTAGATGAGGATGACTGGATCATGCATTGGATAGAAGAAAAGTATCAGCCGGCTGTTTATGAAGACAAGGAATTTTGGCGGTTTTATCGAAAAAAATAGAAGTGTGAAATAAAGAGAGGTGTTTTAATTCTATGGAAAAAGTTAATGCTGTAAATTTTGCGGTTTTTCCCCACAGGGGAGTACTTGGAGCAGAAAAAACGAAAAACAGTCTGAAAGAAATGGTACGTGGAACACATGCAAACTGGGTGATATTCACACCATCCGGAATGCAGGAGACCCCTTATAGTGAAGAGATCCGTTGGGACAGTAATAAAAGCTGTACGGATGAAGAACTTTGCAGCATGATCCGGTATGCACAGGAACTGGGACTGAAGGTTGCGTTGAAGCCGACAGTGAATTGTGACAATGGTGTCTGGCGGGCACGGATCAGTTTCTTTGATCATGATGTCCCCTGTGAACCGAAATGGGGGAACTGGTTTGAGAGTCATATCGCATTTCAAAAGCATTATGCTGAAATTGCAAGACGGACAGGCTGCGAACTATTCCTTGCCGGATGTGAGATGACAATGACGGAACACAGGGAGACAGAGTGGAGAAGGCTGATCGCGGAAGTAAGAAAGGTATATGACGGACCTGTCGGTTATAATTGTGATAAATATGGAGAAGATCATATTGCATGGTGGGATGCGGTGGATGTGATCGCTTCCAGCGGTTATTATCCGATCGGTGACTGGGAAAATCAATTGGATCGTATTGAAAAAGTAATAAAAAAATATCAGAAGCCTTTTCTTTTTTCAGAGGCAGGCTGCATGAATATCCATGGATCGGCACAGGTGCCGAACAACTGGGAACTGCAGGGAGGCGAGGATGATGCGGAACAGGCGGACTGGTATCGTACTATGTTTGCGGCATGCCGGAAACGTGACTGGGTGAATGGCTTCGGCATCTGGGACTGGCCGGCAGATTTAGAATACCTGAGCCCGTATGCAGTATCTGGGAGACCGGCGGAAGCGGTGATTGCAGAAGCGTTCGGAAACAGATTCGCCTAAATAATAAAATCATCATTAGAAGAAGGCAGAAAAAGAGGGATAAAAGTGGAACAGCAGAAAACAATAATGACATTAGACAGACTGCCGCAAGTACGTATTTTAGGGCGGACGACAGGAAAAGAAACCGTGAATTTATTCTGGACAGGCAGTGGAATAGAACTGGAATTTACCGGGAGTGAACTGTGGCTTTTTCTGAATGCGGATTATAATGAGTTCGAACCGTGGATCTGCGTGGAACTGGACGGAGCCCGTATTATCCGCATGCCGGTAAATAAAGGGAAAAGCGAAGTGTGTCTGTTCCGGGGGATGACAGCCGGCAGGGTAAAACATGTGCGTGTGATGAAAGAAGTACAGGCAATGCACCAGGATCCGGGACACCTTCTGCAGATCACAGGCCTGGGATACACCAATGGAGAGCTTTTGCCTTTACCGGAGCCTGAGCTGCGTCTGGAATTTATAGGTGATAGTATTACCAGCGGCGAGGGAACGATAGGCGCAGTCGGGGAAGAAGACTGGATCAGCGCATTTTTCTCTGCGGGGAATACTTATCCTTGCATGGTGGCAGACGCATTAAAAGCGGAATATCGAGTGATATCCCAGAGCGGCTGGGGGATCGTGACCGGCTGGGATGGCAATGAACATAATAAAATTCCCCCCTTTTACACACAGGTCTGCGGTCTCCTTACCGGAGAGAGGAATGCTTCATTGGGAGCCCGGGAGGATTATGATTTTACGGCGTGGCAGCCGGATGCCGTGATCATCAATCTGGGAACCAACGATGCCACGGCAATTTGTGCGGCAACCGAGCTGGGACAGGCATGGGCCGGAACCATGGATGCAAAAGAAGTGGAGAAAATATTGACTGCTGCGATCCGGGATTTTTTAAAGGTCGTGCGTGAACATAATCCCCGGGCGCAGATCATCTGGGGTTACGGCATGGTTGGGGATCATCTGCTCCCGGTCATTCGTAAAGCTGTGGAAAATTATGCGGCAGAGACCGAAGATATGGGGATAAACTTTCTGCAGCTGCCGGGTACTACGGAAGAAACTGTGGGAAGCCGTATGCATCCGGGTGTGAAAGCGCATGAAAAAGCAGCACAGGTGTTGGAAAAATTTTTGCGGCAGAAGTTAGTTTAAACGTTTCTTTATAAAATCTTAAGAGAAACGTGATGTAAAATGTGACAACTTTGCGTTATATTGAAATCCGAAAGAAACGAAGATTTCGGGGGGAAAATATGACACAGCATAAATATTCCGAAAAGGAGTTAGATCTCAACATGACGCAGCTGCGGAGAAATCCGTATCTGGCGGATTATGCATCACACAGAAGTTCAGGGGATAACACCCGTGCCAATGATTATAACACTCGTGTCAGAAAACGCCGTGTAAGAGAGGCGAGGCAGCGCCGCCGCAGAATGGCGCGCATCAGGAGAGCTGTCAAAATATTTTTGCTGTGTGTGGTCATTTTAACGGGAATCGTCGGAATAAGATATTTGTTGAAAACGACATTTGATATTACAGAAGCCAATACATCGGGAAATACTGCATACGCAGCAGCTCCGGACACAGGCAGCCTGGGAAAAGACAGCGGCGTTAAGATCCAGGGGCTTTCCGCTGAGGTCTATGCGGCGCATCCGAACTGGGAAGAGAATTTTCTCACAGTCAATGAATATTCCAGACCGGGAGATCCTTTGACGGAAGTCAACAATATTTTCGTGCACTATACAGCCAATCCGGGTACCAGCGCAGCCCAGAACCGCAGCTATTTTGAACAATTGAAGGATAACCATGAACGCAGCGCCAGCGCCCATTTTATCATCGGTTATGACGGAGAGATTCTTCAATGCGTTCCACTGGATGAGATTGCCTATGCGGTACAGACGCGTAACGAAGATTCGATTTCGATTGAATGCTGTTACAAGGCAGAAAACGGACAATTCACGCAGGAGACCTATGATTCTTTGATCCAGCTGCTAAAATGGCTGACGGATGCGTATGATCTGCAGCCGGATGATATTTTAAGACATTATGACTGCGGTGGCAAGAAATGCCCTTTGTACTACGTTGAACATGAAGATGCGTGGACCAAATTAAAAGAAGATGTCAGAAATTTATAAACTTTACATCTGTTCCATAATATCAAAACCAAGAGGAACTTTTTCGGGCAGATGCTGTCACGAAAGGGTTTCTTTTAGTTTGTCTTGTTTTACGAAAATAAGTTTGCTAGAATAGATGAATATGAAACAGGATTTTCACGAAAATAAATGATAATAGATAAGCCCTATGGGCAGGAATGAGGAGCACAATGAATATTTTATCACCTTCAATTCTTTCGGCGGATTTCTGGAAGCTGGGAGAGGATATCAAAGCAGTGGAAGGAGCCGGGGTACCCTGGCTGCACGTGGACGTGATGGACGGACTGTTCGTGCCTTCTATTTCCTACGGAATGCCGGTATTAAAGGCAGTCAGACCACATACCGATATGTTCCTGGATGTACATCTGATGATCGAGAAGCCGGAGCGTTACGTGGAAGAATTCGCAGCCTGCGGCGCGGATCTGGTGAACTTTCATCTGGAAGCTACAGAAGATGTGAAGGGATGCATTGAAAAAATACGCGCCACCGGTAAAAAAGTAGGAATCACGATCAAGCCGGCAACACCTGCGAAAGCAGTGGAACAGTATCTGGAACTGGTGGACATGGTTCTGGTCATGACAGTAGAACCCGGATTCGGCGGACAGAAGCTGATCCCGGAATGTCTGGACAAGGTACAGGTGATCCGGAAAATGATCGCAGATAAGGGATTATCTACCGATCTGGAAGTAGACGGAGGCATCAACCTGGACAATGTAACGCTGGCCATGGAAAAAGGAGCCAATGTCATTGTAGCCGGTTCCGCTGTATTTAAGAATGACATCGCAGGCAATGCGAAGGCTTTCCTTACGAAGATGCAGTAACATTGCCATAGCCGGATCAAGCTGGAGAATGTCTTATGGAAGATGCAGACTACCGGCAGACGGTGAAGCTACGGAGCATCCGATACTGGAAAATTGTGGCACAGGCAGAAAGGCCGGTAACTAAGCCGGCAGACGAAAAACAGGGAGAAACGAAGGATGGAACTACAGATATTGCATGCAATTCAGGGAATTCATCAGGGATGGCTGACTGAGATCCTACGGTTTTTTACTACGATTGGAGAAAGCGGTCTGGTATGGATCGTTATTGCGATTGTGCTGACTTGTATACCTAAGACCCGGAAATGCGGTCTTACCATGATGGTCGCCATGGCGATCACCTATCTGCTGGGTAATTTATTCCTCAAAAATGTAATTGCGAGACCCCGTCCCTGTGCGGCGGACTCCAGCGTGACACTGAAGATTCCCTTCCCTTCGGAGTATTCTTTCCCGTCAGGACATACGTCCAATGGCTTTACAGCAGCAGTGACGATTTTCAACTATTATCGCAAAGTGGGGATCTTAAGCCTGATCATGGCAGCAATCATTGCTTTTTCCAGATTGTATTTCTTTGTGCATTATCCTACGGATATTCTGGGTGGCATGGTACTGGGAACATTGGATGCATTACTGGCGGTTTACATAGTAAAACGTCTGAAAGACTGGGCGGATGTGAAGCGCATATCAGACAACGATAAAACCAGACACCAGCAGGAAAAGTAGCACTATAGAAGCAGGAACCTGACAGGAAACGATATGGACAGAAAGGCAGAAATCTTGATGAACAGCAGAGCATTATGGAACGATAACTGGTACTTTGCCAAAACAGCATTAGATGTAACATGGGAAGACAGAGAACTCTGGGAGAAGGGGATGCAGGCTGTGGATCTGCCCCATGACTGGCTCATCTATGATACGAAAAATCTCTATGAAGACAGTATCGGCTGGTATCGGAAGAAATTCATGTATTCCGTATCCGGAGTAAAGCGTGCAGGCGAAGCGGCGCAGGAGAACTTGCGGGAGCAGTCAAATTTTGTGGCAGGTAATGCCTGTACGACATGTGACGAACGTGTCATTTTGCGTTTCGAGGGCGTTTACATGGATTCGTCCATCTATGTAAACGGCGTATATCTCGGTGACTGGAAATACGGCTACTCCACCTTTGACTGGGACATTACGGATCATCTGCGTGAAGGTGAAAATGAAGTTGTTCTCCGGGTAACCTTTCAGGCACCCAACAGCAGATGGTACAGCGGGGCCGGAATCTACCGTAATGTGTGGATGATCTGCCTGCCAAAGACCCATATCCCTCTGGATGGTATTTATACTTCTTCCGTGGAGACGGAAAAAGGCTATGATCTGACCATCGACACGGAATTGGAATGGGGAACGGCTGGCGGAAACTATGAATTGGAATATTGCCTGCACTCTGCCGGAGACAACAAAACATCTGTGGGGACAGAATCTATAGAGATTTTCCGGGAAAAACATCCCCTCATCTGTGGACAGAAGAAGACATCTGTGACGATTCCTGTGGATAATCCGAGGAAATGGGACATTACGGATCCTTACTTGTATGATCTGCAGGTATGCCTGTGGAGAGATACGCTGCGGGAAAACGGTAGTGCGGAGACGACCGGTAACAGTGCATCACAGAGAACAGAACAACAACCGGTGCAGGAGACCAACAGCCGGGAACTATGTCAGGAAGAGCACCTTCGCATCGGTTTCCGTACTATAGAATTTGTTCCTGAGCAGGGATTCTTACTAAACGGCAGAAAAGTGCGCCTGAATGGTGCCTGTGACCACCATGACCTCGGAGCGCTGGGAGCAGCTTTCCACAAAGAAGCCATGCGCCGGAAATTCGAGCTTATGCGTTCCATGGGTGTTAATGCTGTGAGGACTTCCCATAATATGCCCGCTGTGGAATTGATGGAACTGGCAGATGAGATGGGATTTTTGATCCTGTCCGAAGCCTTTGATATGTGGGAAATGGCGAAAAATCCTTACGATTATGCCAGATTTTTCAAGGATTGGATGGAGAAGGATGTGCGCAGCTGGATCCGCAGGGACCGCAATCATCCTTCCGTTATCATGTGGAGCATCGGCAACGAAATTCCGGATACCCATGCGGATACCCACGGACAGGAGATCACCCGAAACCTTCTTGCAGCAGTGAGAAAGCGGGACTATCGTAATGTGGCACCGGTGACCATCGGATCCAACTACATGCCCTGGGAAAATGCCCAGAAGTGTGCAGATATTGTGAAAATAGCGGGCTATAACTACGCTGAAAAATATTATGAAGAGCATCATAAAAAATATCCGGACTGGATCATCTACGGAAGCGAGACTTCTTCTGTGGTTCAGAGCCGCGGCATATATCATTTTCCGCTTGAGCGGGCGACCCTGATCGAGGCGGATGAGCAGTGCTCTGCGCTGGGCAACAGCACTACCAGCTGGGCGGCGAAAAATACAGAATACTGTATCATTATGGATAGAGATACTCCCTATTCCTGCGGTCAGTTTATCTGGACGGCGATTGACTATATCGGTGAGCCGACTCCCTATCAGACGAAAAACAGCTATTTCGGACAGATGGACACGGCTGGGTTTCCTAAGGATTCTTATTACGTTTTCCGTTCGGAATGGACGGATGTGAAAAAAAATCCAATGGTGCATGTATATCCCTACTGGGATTTTAACCCGGGACAGCAGGTAGATGTGCGGATCACCAGTAATGCTCCGGAGGTGGAACTATTCGTAAACGGAGTGTCACAGGGAAAACAGCAGATCGACCATCAAAAGGGAACAGTATTACAGCCTTCCTGGAAGGTACCGTATGCACCCGGCAGTATCTGTGCCGTGGCCTATGACGAGACCGGCAGGGAAATTGCCAGACAGGAGAGACACTCCTTTGGCAATACAGATCATTATGTAGTAAAAGCGAATAAAACGACTCTGCAGGCCGATGGCGAGGATATGATCTTCATAGAAATCTCAGCAGAAGATAAGAATGGCTGCCCTGTGGAAAATGCCTCCGATTATGTGAGAGTGACTGTGGAAGGTGTCGGACGACTGGTCGGACTGGACAATGGTGACAGCACCGATTATGATGCTTACAAGGGAACCGTGCGCAAGCTGTTCCAGGGAAAGCTGCTGGCTATGATCGCAGCAAAAACCATCCCCGGAGAGATCCGTGTGACCGTGGAGGATGCATGGACAGCCACGGTGAGCAAGATCGTTGAAACCGGCACAGGAACAGCCACAGCAGTAGTCGAGACTCCGGACAATACGGCAGCTGCCGGGCACCGCACGGCGACAGTGACGCTGCATGCTATTGAAGCACCGATCCGTCCCGGCATCTGTGCAACGGAAGAGAACAGGGAATACCCGCCCGCCTTCGTAGAACCCGGATTTGTCCCTGTGCGGAAACTGGAAATGAGCGCTTCCCATATGACATTGACGCAGGAGAAGCCTTCCATATTGCTTCATACCCGTATCTATCCCATGGAAGCCACCGACCGCAGACTTTTCTGGAGCATTACAGATCCTTCCGGTATTCCCAGCCCTGTGGCAAAGATGGAGGAACTGGAAGACGGGGAGAGTGTCCGGATTACGGGTGTCAGCGATGGCAGCTTTCAGGTGAGATGCATGAGCTGTAATGGAACAGCCACCATCAAGATGATCTCACAGCTTGACTTCACAGTGGAAGGCATGGGACAGACCTTCCATTCTCCCTATGAGCCGGTGGCAGGCATCGCTTACGCCGGAAGCTTCGGTGGAGATGTGAGCCGTGGCGTGGAGAACAGCGCCGGAACAGACAAGGCGCAGCCTACAGGACTGGTCTATCAGGCACTGGATTTCGGTGAATTCGGAAGTGATGAGATTACCCTCTCTATCTTCGCCAATGACAATGATCCTCACAGAATTCAGATCTGGGAGGGAGAACCGGAGGAGAGCGGATCGAAGACACAGGGAACCCTGGTGGGAGAAGTGATTTATCAGAAACCCGGCATTTGGGAAGTCTTCCAGCCGGAGACATTTACACTGCCCCGAAGACTACAGGGCGTTACAGACATGACGATTGTGTCAGAAGACAAATTCTTCCTGAAGGAGTTTTCCTTTACCAGACAGGAAAAGGCCTTTGCAAGGTTATATGCACTTACAGACGGCGTCACTTACGGAGACAGCTTTGTGAGAACAGTGGATGCTATTGAACAGATTGGCAACAATGTGTCTCTGGAATTCAATGACATGAATTTCGGAGACACAGGAACTGACAGTATTGTCATCTGCGGCAGAACCCCGTTACAGCAGAATACAATCCAGCTGCGGTTTACGGACGGGACAACGCAGGTGCTTCCGTTCCCTCACAGTGAGGAGTACACGGAACTTTGTTTCCCTCTGGAACAAGTGACAGGAGAGCAGAAGGTGACCTTTGTCTTCCTGCCGGGATGCAATTTTGACTTCAAGTGGTTCCGGTTTGAGAAGAGAGGAATGGCACCGGAGATACTTTGCAGGTAATGAGGAAAAGTAAGACACGGATAAAGCAAATCGGGTTCTCATAAAATGGAGAAGGACGTATGAACAGAAACAAATTAATTTCAATTATGTTGGTGGCAACTATGGTATTTTCCGTTACAGCCTGCGGAAAGAATACCACAGGAAATGCTGCAGGAACACAGAATACAGGTATGTCGGATCTGACACAGGCCACATTATCACAGGATTTATCAGATCAGGCAGCGTCAAACGAAAAAACATTGGCACAGGATAACAGGGCATTACAGATCCCGGATGACAACTACCGCACCTACTACGAGCTTTTTGTTTATTCCTTTTATGACAGTGACGGTGACGGCATCGGTGATCTGCAGGGAGTGCTGCAAAAGCTGGATTATCTGAATGACGGAGATGATACCACGGATACGGATCTGGGAATCAACGGCATCTGGCTCATGCCTGTGATGCCCTCCACGACCTATCATAAATACGACACTACAGATTATGAGAACATCGATCCGCAGTATGGTACCCTGGAAGATTTTCAGAAGCTGCTGGCAGCCTGCCATGACCGGGGAATCCGTGTGATCCTGGATCTGGCGATGAACCATTCGTCCAGTAAACATCCCTGGTTTTTGCAGGCTGTAGAATATCTGAAAAATCTGCCGGAAGGCGCTGAGCCTGATTCCTCAGAATGTCCTTATGTGGATTATTACCATTTTTCAAGGGAAGCTCAGAGCGGATATGCACAGGTAAATGGGACAGACTGGTATTATGAAGCAAGATTCTGGGACGGTATGCCGGATCTGGAACTGCAGAACGAAGCGGTGCGGCGGGAATTCGAGCAGGTGGCGGATTTCTGGCTGGATATGGGAGTGGATGGTTTCCGCCTGGATGCAGTAAAAGAATACGTTACCGGCTCCACGGAAGATAATGTGGAGATCTTAAGCTGGTTCGCAGACTATGTCCATGGCAAAGACCCGGAGAATTACCTGGTGTGTGAATGCTGGACGGATCAGAATACCTATGTAAAATATTACGAGAGCGGTGTAGACAGTATGTTTGATTTTGCTTTCGCCGACAAATCCGGCATCATTGCCAATGTGGTAAACGGCAAAGCATCCGCAGCTTCCTATGCGAAGAATCTGGAAGCGGAGCAGACGATGTATGCACAGTACAATGCGGATTACATCAATGCCCCTTTCTATACCAATCATGATCTGGGACGCAGCACCGGATATTATGCAGGAGAAAACAGTGAGGCACAGACAAAAATGGGAAATGCCCTGAACCTGTTGATGAGTGGCAATGCATTTCTCTATTACGGTGAAGAACTCGGCATGAAAGGCTCCGGTAAGGATGAGAATAAGCGGGCACCGATGTACTGGAGCAAGGACAAAAATGCTGCCGGCATGTGCAAGGGTCCTGCGGATATGGAAGATTTTCAGATGAAATTTGATAGTCTGCAGGAACAACAGGAAGATCCGGATTCGATTTACAATTATGTAAAACAGGTGATTAAGATTCGTAATCAGAACCCTGAGATCGCCAGAGGTGAGACTACCTATCTGGAACAGTATTCAGCGGAGCCGGATGATGCAAAACAGTATTTTGCACTGACCAGAAGTTATGAAAACAGTACGATACTGATGCTTGGCAATACTTCGACGGAGGCTGCAACGGTGGATCTGACCGGACTTACTGTGGGAGAGACAGCGGCAGAGGATCTGACAGTGCTTGGAGAACTTTACACAGGGGAAAATGCAGCAGAGCGAAATGGTACAGAGGTTACGCTTCCGGCCTTCTCGATCCTGATTTTGGGGAAAGAATAGCAGTAAAAGATATGCACAGAGCATAAAAGGACAAAAACAGAGAAAATAAAACAGGTCTGTGGGCGAACCCTACAGACCTGTATGCTTTCTTACAAAATCTTCAAATTCGTTTATCGGCAATGGCTTCGAGAAGTAGTAACCCTGAATGTCATCACAATGAAGATTCTTCAGAAACTCTACCTGATCCGAAGTTTCTACACCCTCTGCGGTAATAGTCATACCGAAGCTCTGCAGCAGCTGTGTGATGTGCAGCAACAGCTTTTCACCGTTCCGGTCACCAATGTAATCGATCAGACTCTTATCCAGCTTGATTGTATCGAAATGCATGACATTCAGCGAAGACAGAGAAGAATATCCGCTTCCGAAATCATCCAGCAGTAAAGTAAATCCAGCTTCATGGAACTGCTCGATCAGAGAGGAGATATCACTGTTATCAATGGTAGCACTCTCAGTGATTTCTAACGGAACATATTTCGGATCCAGCTGGAAAGAATTCAAAATCTCCCGGTACTTATCTACCACATTGCTGTAGTATAGGCTGACTCTGGAAATATTTACAGAAATCGGATACAATTTTGCTCCGGTCTGCATCCATCTCTGCTGTTGTGCGCACACCGTGCGGAACACATATTCATCCAGTGTTGTGATATTACCGTTTTTCTCAAATAATGGAATGAACTTCCCGGGGGAGAGCATGGTGCCGTCGGGGCGCTTCCAACGGATCAGAGCCTCCGCTCCCAGAATGTTTCCGGTGACGGGGTCTACCTTCGGCTGATACCACAGCTGGAATTCTCCGTTCTTCAGGGCATCTTCGAAGACATCTTCCATCAGACGATCCTCGGAGAGCTGTCTGATATCCAGATCTTCATAAAAAGCATAATGTCTGGTACGTTTTCCTTTTATCGGATACTTGGCCTGTACAGCCTTGCCGTAATTCTGTTCGATTTCCTTGTGATCGGCAGTCTCATAAATACCGCACAGAGGGAACAGTTTCGGAATATTAAGCTTTGTGGACAGATTGGAAATATCCTGACACAGGCACTCTAATCTGGGTTCTAAGGTACGCCGGTCATTATCCCGCAGGAACAGGATGAACCGGTCTGCATTGATGTGGGCGGAAAATTCACCCAGATGCGTACCGGTTTGCAGAAGATTCCATACTTCCGACAGTGTTTCGTCACCCTTGGCTACACCACAGGTATTATTGATCAGCTTGAAATCCTGAAGATCCAGGGCAACATAGAAGCCGCTGTCTCCGTCTCGGTGGGATAATTTCTCCTTGAAGCAGGCAAAATTATCACCATTCGTCAGAGGATCCACATAGGCCAGACGATATAATTGTCTACGCTGTATCCGGATACTGTGCACAAAAGCAAAAGTACCGACTCCGGCGATCACAATGATCAGCAGGACCAGCAGCCGCACCTGAAGCAATATCGGAGCGGAACGACTGGAAAGTACCTGATCGGGAACAATAGTCAGGATGAACCACTGTCTGTCGCTGCGGAGATTGTCCAATGCAGCCGCATAGTAATAATACTTCTGACTGTCTCCATAGAAATAACCACCGTTGGAAGAAGAACTCTGAAGCAGCGTATGCAGATCCTGCAAGGGCTGGTCGTTACGGGCATTCTGAGCCAGATAATCGGACATACGGTCGGCTTCCTGCAGGGAAGCCGGTGCATTGGAAGATGTGGCGATCAGGTCACCGTCCTGATTTACCAGACAACTGAATCCCTGATTATTAAAGGATTGCACGCCTAAAATTTCTTCAAAATGCTGGTTCCGATAGGTGGCAAATAAAACACCGATAATGGAATCACTCTGATCATATACAGGAATGCTGAATACATTGATGGGCTCCGGAGTACCCATTCGATCCTGAAGAGTATTGGTAATACCGGGAAGTCCCTGCATACCCTCTTTGAAAAAATCTCTGATGGACAGATCTTGTACATAGCCGTCAGTGCTCACTGCCTGACCATCCGGTGAGATGAAGCCGATCCGCTTAAACTCATAGGTGGAGACGAAAGATTCCAACTGTGCGGCAATGGATCTGGCATTGGCTGTATCCGGGGAAACACTGATCGCATCGGCAAGGCTGTATAATAAGTTGAAGTTTTCACGGATCTCCTGCTGTACGATCAGGGCGTTCTGCGTGGCAACATCCCGGAGAGTGGACTGCACTTCCTTCTTTGTATCCTGTGTGATCTGCGCAGAACTCCACATGACTGTGGAAATTACCAGTACCAGAGCAATGCCCAGAATGATCAAGGTCTGCTTTGGCAATTTACTTTGTTTCATTTTATATCCTCTTATGTATGTTATAAAAATTACCTTATATAATATACTATTATACACCTTTACGATTGCATGGCAACAAAAACTGCATTGACAGTCCGGATTTCCTGTGCTACTGTAAGAATACACAAATGCAATGAGGAAGAGAGTATCTATTTTATAGAAGTTTTACAGAGAACATTCCGGCAGGCTGAGAGGAATGAAACGGAGAGATGGAGAAGATGGCTTCTGAGCGGCGCACCGAACGGACACCGGGACAGGACAAACGGTGAAAGCAAGGCTGCGACAGGATCCGCCTGTTACAGCGGATAGGGTTACGGACCCGAAGAGGTCTGTGCTGTGAGGTACAGACGAAGAGAAGTGGTAACACGGGATAATGCTCGTCTTCTTGAAAAACATAATGTTTTTTAAGGAGACTTTTTTAATGCCAACAAGGATTGCGGGAGCGCAGAGCGCAGAGCAATCCGTGTGGCATTAGATAGCGTTATATGTTATAGGAGTAGAAAAGGAGAACAGACACAATGGAAAACAAGGGAAAATATTATCTTACGACTGCCATTGCCTATACGTCTGCCAAGCCCCATATCGGCAACAACTACGAAATCGTACTGGCTGACAGCATTGCGCGTTTCAAAAGAAAAGAGGGTTATGATGTCTTCTTCCAGACCGGTACCGATGAACACGGTCAGAAGATCGAACTGAAGGCAGAAGCAGCCGGAATCACCCCCAAGGAACATGTGGACAAGATCGCCGGTGTCATCCGCAGTCTGTGCGATCTGCTGAATATTTCTTATGATAAGTTCATCCGTACCACCGATGAGGATCATGAGAAGCAGGTGCAGAAGATCTTCAAGCGTCTCTACGATCAGGGAGATATTTACAAGGGAGCCTATGAGGGAATGTACTGTACTCCCTGTGAGTCCTTCTGGACAGAGTCCCAGCTGGTAGACGGCAAGTGCCCGGACTGCGGCGGTGTGGTAAAACCTGCCAAGGAGGAAGCTTACTTCTTCCGTATGAGCAAGTATGCGGACAGACTGATCAAACACATTAATGAGCATCCCGAGTTCATTCAGCCCGTATCCCGCAAGAACGAGATGATGAACAACTTCCTGCTTCCCGGCTTACAGGATCTGTGCGTATCCCGTACTTCCTTCACCTGGGGTATTCCGGTGACTTTCGATCCCAAGCATGTCATCTATGTATGGCTGGATGCCCTGACCAACTACATCACCGGTATCGGCTACGATGCAGACGGCAACAGCACCGAGCAGTACAAGAAGCTGTGGCCCGCCGACCTGCACCTGATCGGTAAGGATATCATCCGTTTCCATACCATCTACTGGCCTATTTTCCTGATGGCGCTAGGCGAGCCCCTGCCGAAGCAGGTATTCGGACATCCCTGGCTCCTCATGGGCGGCGGCAAGATGAGCAAATCCAAAGGAAACGTGGTCTATGCGGATGATCTGGTGAATTATTTCGGCGTGGATGCCGTTCGTTATTATGTATTGCACGAGATGCCTTTCGAAAACGACGGCAACCTGACCTGGGAACTGGTGGCGGAGCGCACCAATTCCGATCTGGCCAATACTCTGGGCAACCTGGTGAACCGCACCATCTCCATGAGCAACAAGTACTTTGGCGGCGTGGTAGAAGATAAAAAAGTACAACTGACCGAGAACGATGCGGCCGTGGATGCGGATCTGAAGCAGACCGTGACCGGCACTTATGCAAAAGTAGTCGCTAAAATGGAAGAACTGCGCGTGGCAGATGCCCTGACCGAGATCTTCGGCATCTTCAAACGCTGCAACAAATACATCGACGAGACGGAACCTTGGGTACTGGCGAAGGATGAGGCCAAGGCAGACCGTCTGGCAACCGTGCTGTACAATCTGGTAGAAGGCATCATCATCGGTGCGTCCCTGCTTGAGCCCTATATGCCCGAGACAGCAGAGAAGATCGCGAAGCAGTTAAATGCCTCTCTGCGTGACTTTGACCAGCTGGAGCAGTTCGGCTTATACGTAAGCGGCAACAAAGTGACCGATCAGCCCGAGATCCTCTTCGCCCGTCTGGATATGAAGGATGTTGCAAAGAAGGAAGCAGAACTGGAAGAAGCCATGATCAAGGCGGCAGCAGAGCATGAAGCCGAAGAAGCAAATGCCGAGGCAGAGAAAGCAGAACAGGAAGCAATCGACCTGGAGCCCAAGGCAGAGATCGAATATGATGATTTCGCAAAAATGCAGTTCCAGGTAGGCGAGATCATCTCCTGTGAGGCAGTGCCCAAGTCCAAAAAGCTGCTGTGCAGCCAGGTAAAGATCGGCAGTCAGGTACGTCAGATCGTCTCCGGTATCAAGGCACATTACAGCCCTGAGGAAATGGTAGGCAAGAAGGTCATGGTACTGGTGAACCTGAAGCCTGCGAAGCTGGCAGGAGTATTGTCTGAGGGCATGATCCTGTGTGCGGAAGATGCGGAAGGCAATCTCGCACTGGTTACTCCGGAGAAGAATATGCCCGCCGGAGCAGAGATTTGTTAAAACAGTTCATGGGATGAGTGCAGCTGGCGTGGCTGAACTGGTGATTTTTTACCAAGAAAAAACAATATAGGGCTTAAAATTTTATAAGAAATGATATATAATGAATAGGACGACAAAACAGATGGCTGTAAAATTGACATTTGTTTTGGACGTCCTATGATTTTCCGCAGCCAAGGAGGTCTTATGATCAAGGAAGAATTTTACTTTGATTCCCGGGACGGTGAGAACCGTATCCATGCAGTGCGATATACTCCGGATGACGGCAGGGTAAAGGGCATAGTGCAGATAGTACATGGTATGGCAGAGTACGTGGAACGTTATGAGAACCTGGCTGAATTCCTTACACAGAGAGGAATCCTGGTCACCGGTGAAGACCATCTGGGACATGGGAAGTCTGTAGCGGAAGGCGGTGTGTACGGTTACTTTTGCGAGCAGGATCCGGCCACGGTGGTAGTACGGGATGTGCATAGACTGAAAAAAATTACGGAAGAAGCGTATCCGGAAGTAGCTTATGTCATTTTGGGACACAGTATGGGATCCTTCATTACGAGAAATTATCTGTGCCGTTATGGCAAAGGTATCGATGGTGCGGTTATTGTGGGAACCGGAATGCAGTCCAGAGGACTGATCCTCTGCTCCAAAGTCATGGCAGGCGCACAGAAGCTGTTCTGTGGTTCGAAGCATGTCAGCCGTTTTATTGATAAAGCGGCATTCGGGAACTACAACAAACGGATCAATGAACCCAGAACCGCAAGTGACTGGCTGAGCAGGAATCCGGAGAATGTAGACCGCTATATAGCGGATGAACTGTGCGGATTTACCTTTACCGTGAATGGTTTCCAGACACTGTTTGAACTAATCGCACGATTACAGAAGCAGGAAAATCTGGAAAAAGTGCCGCAGGATCTGCCAATCTTCATGGTATCCGGTGCAGAGGATCCGGTGGGAGATTACGGCAGGGGTGTTCAGAAAGCCTGTGATTCCCTGAAAAAAGCCGGCGTGAAGAACATTACCGTCAAGCTGTATGATAATGACAGGCATGAGCTTCTGAATGAGGAAGATGGTGAGCAGGCCATGGAAGACATCTATCAATGGATCCGCAGAGAGATTCCGGAGTTCGCTTGAGACCGGAGTACTTTCGGATCAGAGAGGCGGTGCGGCATGTCGGATGCAGCAGCGGGTACTTATGAGATCAGATGGGCAGAGGACAAGGACTGGATTCCTGCCATGCATATGATCTGGAAGACGTTTTTAAAATTTGAGGCGGTGGATTATACAGAGGAAGGAATCCGTAATTTTTATGATTTCATTACGGATGAACACCTCTATAAGTCGTTCCTGCAGGGAAGATATCAGATGATGGTGGCACTGGACGGTGTGCGGATCGTCGGAGCAGCTTCCGTGCGGAACTATAATCATTTATCACTTCTTTTTGTCGATGAAGAGTATCATCACCGGGGAATCGGCCGGGATCTGATGAAAAGAATGTGCGAATATCTGAAAAAAGAGGAAGGGGAACGGTATATGTCGCTGAAAGCAGCACCGTATGCCGTGGAGTTCTACCGAAAACTGGGGTTTCATGCGGTACACGAAGAGGAAGCTTTCTCCGGAATACGCGTGACCCCTATGGAAAAATTTTTATAAAACAGAAAAGGATAAGACATAATGAAAATTTTTGACCTGGACAGCCCTTTAATGAATGTACTGAATAAGATGGCAGACCTGATGTGGCTCAATATTCTGACACTGATCTGCTGTATCCCCATTATCACCGCAGGTGCGGCACTGACCTCCATGCATTATGTGGCATTAAAGATTGTAAGAAATGAGGAGAGTTACATTACCAGAAGCTTTTTCAAATCTTTTAAGACCAATTTCCGTCAGGCGACGCTGATCTGGCTTCTATTATTGCTGATCGCAGCCATCCTCGGCGGTGACTATTATATTATTACCAAGTCCGGAATGCATTTCAGCCAGGTGCTGATCGTGCTGATCATGGCAGCAGGAGTGTTGGTGATCTGCACCGCTTTATATGTATTTCCGGTACTTGCCAAATTTGACAATACGATTATGGGAACCATCCGGAATGCATTTATCATGAGTATTTTACAATTGCCCAAGACACTTGTGATGCTTGTAATGGCATTTTTCCCCCTGATCATTTATCTGGTATCTTTAAGACTGATACCGATTATTTTTCTGTTTGGCTTTTCACTCCCGGCATATGCCTCTGCCATGTTGTACAACAAATTTTTCCGGAAGCTGGAAGATCAGCTGCTGTCTGAACAGGAGCCGGCACCTGAAGTTTCTCCGGAAGAGGATGAACGGGTATTTCACGACGAGCTTGATCCGAATATCAAGATAGAAGATAAGTAGCCGGGATTCCTGCCAGACAGAGCCCTGAAGGACTACGGTTTTACAGACAGCAGATAAGAGGTGTTCAGAAAATGCAGAAGAGAAAAATATGGGAAAATTTCCTCCAATGGATTCTGCCATGTGTATTGTTAGTCATCGCACTGGCCCTGAGCATATATGACTTTAATGATAAGATGGACACAGCCATACAGACCGTTGTGGACAACCAGGTGGAACAAATTGGTTTGTATTATGCTGCCGGAGTAGAGGATAAGCTGAACGCATTGGGAAATATCACGGATGCAGTCGCATCGGTCATGGCCGGCCGGCCGGACAGAAGTGATGCGTTTCTGAATGAGAAGCTGGATACACTGATGAAAGCCGGTGATGCATATATGGCTGCATACTGCGCAGCCAACGGCACGGGCTATCTGAATGACAGACGGCAGATTGATATGACGGAACTGAATTACTATGACAGTATCCCCGGTGAATCCTCTCATTATCTGTTTACCAGAGATGACGGGCTTAACGGACAGACCGCTTTCATCTATGTATGCCCTGTTACAAATTCCGGAAATGTGACCGGATATCTGCTCAGTTATATGGAGCCGGTGGAGATGTCAGATTTCTTCGATAATTCCGTATATGGAGATCAGGCATTTTTCTCCCTGGTGAATCGAAACGGTACGATTATGGCAAGCTATGGTGCCACAGAGCAGACCGCCATTCTCAGAAACGACTTTTGGAATTCCTTAAAGGATGTAGCAGAGAGTCTCGGAAACTGGACGCTGTTTGAAAGACAGCAGCAGAAGGGCAAAAGCGGTATTTTACATGTTAAGGAAAACGGCGTAGGTAAGATTCTCTGTCATTTTCCCATTGCGGACACAGACTGGAATCTGGTGGTAGGCATCGATGAATCCTATCTGTCCGGTATTCAGCAGTCCTTCCGCAGACCTATTGTGAATCTGATCATTAAGATCAGCATTTCCATCGCTGTAGCGCTTGTTGTTATAACCGTGATCAATATTCTGGTACGTATCAAAGCATCTGAACACAGTAAGGTTCTGGAGGATAAGGCAGATACCGACCTGCTGACCGATCTGAACAACAAGATGGCCACAGAGCGTAAGATACGTGAATATATGGAGAAATATCCGGACAAGCAGGGGGTATTGTTCGTTCTGGATGTAGATAATTTCAAGAAGATCAACGACACCATGGGACATGCCTTCGGAGACGAAGTGCTCCGCAGTCTGGCAGTGCGCCTGCAGTCCATGTTCCGTGCAACGGATATTGTGGGTCGTACCGGTGGTGATGAGTTCATGGTATTTCTCAAGGACATCCGTGATATTACCATGATCGAACGGGAAGGAAAGAAGATCGAGCAGTTTTTCCACCAGTTTGAAGTCGGAGAATATGTGAAGTATTCCGTCACGGCCAGCGTGGGAGCAGCAGTGTTCCCCAAAGACGGTAATACCTTTGAAGACCTGTATAAATCTGCAGATAATGCGTTATATGTGTCAAAAAGACATGGAAAGAATCAGCTTACATTCTACAAAAAGTAGGAAAAAGCGACAAAGTAGAGCCTCTCTTGTGGAAAATGTCCAAGAATCGAGAACGGATTTGTTCAATTTGACAAGCATTTTGAAAAAAGCAGAACTTTATAAGCAATTCTTACAATATGAATTAAAATCTTTGTGAAATAGTGGTATGGCACATTTTCGTTATTTTCGTTATACTGATTTCAGATTCAAACGAGACATATCGTTTCACAATGAGAGAAAATAACATTGGTAAATATGAAAGGAGTATTTTCAAATGGCAAGTTTATCTTTAAAGAATGTCTGCAAAGTATATCCCAACGGATTTGAAGCTGTTAAGGATTTCAACCTTGAGATCGCAGATCAGGAGTTTATTATTTTCGTAGGTCCTTCCGGATGTGGTAAGTCCACCACTCTTCGTATGATCGCAGGTCTGGAGGATATCTCCTCCGGTGAACTGAAGATCGGTGACAAGGTAGTTAACGATGTAGAGCCCAAGGACAGAGATATCGCAATGGTATTCCAGAACTACGCTCTGTATCCTCATATGTCCGTATATGACAACATGGCATTTGGTCTGAAGCTGAGAAAAGTTCCCAAGGATCAGATCGATAAGATGGTTAAGGAAGCAGCTAAGATTCTGGATCTGACTCCGCTGCTTGATCGTAAGCCCAAGGCTCTGTCCGGTGGTCAGAGACAGCGTGTTGCTATGGGACGTGCAATCGTTCGTAACCCTAAGGTATTCCTGATGGATGAGCCTCTGTCCAACCTGGATGCTAAGCTGCGTGTACAGATGCGTATCGAGATCGCTAAGCTGCATCAGAGACTGGGCACCACCATCATCTACGTTACACATGACCAGACCGAGGCTATGACCCTTGGTACCAGAATCGTTGTTATGAAGGATGGCGTTATCCAGCAGGTAGATACTCCTCAGAATCTGTATGAGAAGCCTTGCAACCTGTTCGTAGCAGGATTTATGGGATCTCCGCAGATGAACTTCCTGGATGCTACTGTTAAGGTAGAAGGCGACATCGCTAACCTGGTAATCGCAGGCCACAGCATTCCCCTTCCTCCCGCTAAGTCCAAGAAGCTGATCGATGGCGGTTATGATGGAAAGGTTGTTACCTTCGGTATCCGTCCTGAGGATGTATATGATTCTGAGATGTTCATCGAGACCTCTCCTCAGAGCGTATTTACCTCTACCATCAAGGTTTACGAGTTACTGGGTGCAGAAGTATATCTGTACTTCGATCTTGACGAGTTCCCTATGACCGCAAGAGTAGATTCTCGTACCACTGCAAGACCTGGCGATACCGTTAAGTTCGCTCTGGATGTTGAGAAGATCCATGTATTTGACAAAGAGACCGAGCAGGTTATTACCAACTAGTACTAGTCTTAATAAGAGATTTCAGAACCCTGTCTGTAATTGCAGACAGGGTTTTTTCAGGTTTTCGCTTGCACCGGATGCGTAAATCCATTATACTAGGCATATATAGTAACGTTAGGGTTAAATCGTGGGATCATCGTTCCACTTTTATGCTCATATGCATTACGGATTCGAGAGCTCGAAGAGCGGAGAATTCGGTATACAATCATGGATATAGAAGATCACAGAAAGGCGTGGAAAATATGATTACAGGTCAGATTATACAGACAAGTATTGAGGAATTAAAAGCGATTACAAAGGTTGACCTCGGAGTCTATGATCTGAACGGATCCGAAGTAGCATCTACCATGGAGAGGGATGACATAACCACAGACCTGATCACAGGCTTTGCAGCATCCCCGGCAGACAGCCAGGTGATCGGTGTTCATCACCTTCTGAAGATCCGTGATGAGGGTGAGCTTTTATATGTGCTGGTTGCACGGGGAATGACGGATGATGTGTATATGGTGGGCAAGATTGCTGTCAGCCAGATTCAGAATCTGATCATAGCATATAAAGAGCGTTTTGACCGGAATAATTTCTTCCAGAATCTGTTGTTGGATAATCTGCTGCTGGTAGATATTTACAACAGGGCGAAGAAGCTTCATGTGGAAGTTACCTGCCCAAGAGCGGTATACCTGATTGAGACCAAAGACGAAAAGGACGGTATTGTGTCTGAAGTATTGAAGAGCATGTTCTCCCCGCAGGCGGGAGATTATGTGACAGCGGTAGATGAGTCCAGCCTGATCCTGATCAAATCCGTTGAGAGCACCACCACGCCCGAGACACTGCATGAACTGGCTGAGACCATTGTGGCTATGATGAATGCAGAGGCTCTGCTGGACGTAAAGGTAGCTTACGGCACTGTGGTACAGGAACTGAAGGATGTATCGAAATCCTATAAAGAAGCAAAGATGGCACTGGATGTTGGCAAGATTTTTTATGCGGAAAAGAAAGTCATTGCTTACAGTACCTTGGGAATTGGCCGTCTGATTTATCAGCTGCCGGTAAATCTGTGCAAGATATTTATTGAAGAAATCTTTGGTGACAACGTACCTACCGATTTGGATGAGGAGACTCTGAATACCTTAAATAAGTTCTTTGAGAACAACCTGAATGTATCAGAGACTTCCAGACAGCTGTTTGTACATCGGAACACGTTGGTGTATCGTATCGAAAAGATTCAGAAGAGTACCGGACTGGATCTGCGAAGCTTTGACGATGCATTGACGTTCAAAATCGCGTTAATGGTTGTGAATTACATGAAATATCTGGACAACCAGGAATATTAAGGACAACCCCCTGAATAAAATGTAGTAACTGTTCCCAGACGGAGAATTTCGCCTGGAGCAGGCAGACTCATTTTAGACAGGGGGATTTTTATGTCATACCGGAAACAGATCAGTTATTTGGAACTGAGAGAGAATGGTCAGCGTATCAGAAACGTGGGATATGCAAAGCTGGAAAGCCTGGATAAAAAATATATTTTTACATTACAGATCAATGGAGTACAGGCGATAGAAGGCAGAAAAGTACAATTATATCTTCAAAAGGAAACAGGAGAAGAACTACTATGTGAACCGGTCGTAAGCAGAGGAGAAATCGCCTGTCAAAGAGAAGAGGAAAAGGGAAAAAATAATGATGAAATACAAGGGGTCAGAGTTCTCATAAACGAAAATAAGGAAATTACAGGATATTTTACAAAGCCGGATATCGGGAAGAAACTATCGAAACTATCCGTTAAAAAAACGGATATGATATCGCAGGGAGCACAGGAAAATATAGTAGAAACGCAAGAGACTCCGGAAAGCACACTCAAAGTGCAGGAACAGGCAACGCCTCAGGGCAGGACAGAAAATGAAGCAATCGTAAAAGCAGAGACGGTTGCTTCTCCCGAAAGCAAAAACACATTACAAATGAAGGATACCAAGTGGGAGCAGTTGAGCAGCATCTATCCTCATATCCATCCCTTTCGTGACACAAGAGAGTTTTTATCGGTGGGTCCGGAGGATTTCGTAGTTCTGCGGGAACGCTGTTATCAGATGACCCACAACAGCTTTCTGCTTCATGGATATTATAATTACAGGCATCTGCTCCTGATGCGGCAGGAGAAGAGTGATCAGGTCCTTTATTACATAGGAGTTCCGGGAAATTTTTATGAGAGAGAAAAGCAAGTGGCACGAATGTTTGGTTTTGAAAGCTTTGAAGGAACCAGAGAGCCGGCATGGGAGGGGGATTTCGGATATTATATGATTCCGGTGGAGCTGTGAGACTCACAGCCCCCGTTCGTCAAATTCCGGAATAAAGCTTTCGCTGGCGGCATTTCCTTCCTGGCGAAAGCCTTGTTCGATACCGATCCTCTCTGCGAAGCGCAGAACCCGTTCATATTCCTCCGGGGTCACTGTCCGGTTAAGTCCCTCGATATCTGCTGCCTGGGGTAAGGGGGTATATTGATTCATAATACTGATATAAATGTGATTCCCGTAGGTTTCGTGGAGATAGCGCAGGATTTTCTTGGAATCCTTTGTCTGCCCCGGCAGGATTAAGTGACGAACGATGACGCCCTGTTGCATCAGACCGGTGGAAGGATCTATGACAGGGTCACCCACCTGGCGGTACATTTCGGCAATGGCAGCACAGGCCGTCTCGAAATAATCCGGAGCATGAGAATATGTAGCGGACAATTCAGCGGAAAAATATTTCAGATCCGGCAGATAGATGTCAACCAGACCTTCCAGATGATGTAACGCATCAGGGGATTCATAGCTGCCGGTATTGTATACCACAGGGATATGCAGTCCCTGTTTTTTGGCTGCTTCCAGTGACAGGACAATCTGGGGGAGAAAATGTGTGGGAGTCACAAGGTTAATGTTATTGGCTCCCTGATCCTGCAGCTGTAGATAGATTTCCGTAAGATGCTCCGGCGTAATGATCCGGCCGGCTTTCCCAATCGCAATATTATGATTCTGACAGAAAACACAACGCAGATTGCATCCGGAGAAAAACACGGTACCGGAACCGGAAGTACCGGAGATGCAGGGCTCCTCCCAATAATGAAGGGATGCTCTGGCGGCCATGATATCTGCTGCCTGCCCACAATAGCCGGTCTGTCCATGCAGGCGGTTGGCATGGCAGGCTCTGGGACACAGAGCACAATCTTCCATAAGATGCGCAGACCATACGGCAGCATGGGAGAGCGGATCTTTGGTGTCGGATATTATGCAGTTGGAAACAGAAATAGGGGATGCGATATCGATTGACACAATTTATAACCTCTTATCATATCAAAAACCGTACATGCCGGACCATGATAACAGCTCCACCCAGTTTCCTCACGGCACATGGAAGGTTCTACTTAGTGCTGCTTTGTTCCCAACCTGACACGGTTCGTAGATTCCCATTGCGTAAGACCGAGTTTCATCACTGAAGCCATGGCAGCCCGACACATACGGCTTTTTTAGTTTATCGTTTATGGACGGTTTTGTCAAGCAGCGATTCCAGGGAGAAAGCCAGGAGATGTCTTTTAGAAAGTTTTTTACAAAATTATTTAAAAAATTATCCAAAAAATAAATAAAAAGGTTGAATTGACCGTAATAGTGTGCTAGAATATCTCCAACGCAAAGAGGCGAATCAAATGTCTCTTTGCGTTTTTTTATTACCCAAATTTAAGGAGGACAAAATTATGAAAAAAACCAAAGCTGTTATGGCAGTAGCTTTAGCTTCAGCAATGGTAGTCGGCCTTGCAGGCTGCGGCAGTG
>ULXU01075955.1_pt1 | contig 43989 bp, 34 predicted proteins | sample 1961521 | NCBI WGS metagenome assembly ULXU01 (sample SAMEA4835845, study PRJEB28245) | human gut metagenome | biome: gut microbiome; material: fecal sample | place: Denmark | collected 2008
CATCTGCACGGCCTACTCCACAGGGTTTGTCGGGTGCGCCTGTATGTATAGTTGGGCTGTGGCCCTTTTGTTTGCAGTAGCTCCCGTTTACGGACAGACAGATTATGAAGAGTTGACTGTTGATGAACCTGTAAACATGGAAGCTTGGAACCGTTTGCCAAGTGGAGTACATGTTTCTTGGGCAAATACAAATGTGCGTTATGCACAGTCTGAAGTTCCAGCTATTAAGAAAAATATGGTATGTAGCCTGAAAGGTTGGAAAGGAGAAAAACTAAGTGCTTTGTTGGCTGTTTGGAATAATGAGGCAGATTGTACTTTGTCTTTGAAACTATCAGATTTGAGGGGAAATAATGGAAATGTTATTTCAAAAGAACAGTTGAAGGCTGGCTTTGTTCGTTATGTTATGACGGACGAATTTATCCGTAGGGGAAAAACAAGTTGTGGATTTAGACCGAATAAGGCAGAATGGGATTCTTCATTAGTGGCTGATGTTATTGATGTTAAAGAAAAACATGTTTTGAAAAAACATCAAGTGTCTCCTATATGGGTGTCAGTACAGGTACCTCAGAATGTTTCTAAAGGTAAGTACACGGGAGAAGTGATTGTATATTCGAATGCGCACGAATGTCAGCGTTTAAAATTGCAGGTGGAAGTTATGAATAGAGAGTTGCCTAAACCTTCAGAGTGGGGTTTCCATTTGGATTTATGGCAAAATCCCTATGCTGTAGCACGATTCCATAATGTGAAAGTGTGGAGTAAAGAACATTTTGATTTGATGCGTCCTGTTATGCAGGCTTTAGCAGATGCTGGTCAGAAGGTAGTTACTACAAGTATAATGCATAAACCTTGGAATGGGCAGACATATGATTATTTTGAATCTATGATTGTTTGGCGTAAGACATTGAGCGGTGAATGGAAATTTACTTTTGATGTATTCGATAAATGGGTTGAGTTTATGGTGTCTTTAGGCATTGATAAGCAAATCAACTGTTATTCGATGGTGCCGTGGAGCTATTCTTTCCAATATTTCGATGAGTGTACTAATAAAATGCAGGTGGTGAAATGTAAACCAGGTGAACCGGCTTACAATGAGATGTGGACAGCTTTCCTTACAGCTTTTGCAAAGCATTTAAAGGAAAAGAACTGGTTTGATAAGACTTGTATCGCTATGGATGAACGCCCTATGCCGGTAATGAAAACCGTTATTTCATTGGTGAAAGGCGTAGATAAAGATTTTAAGCTTGCTTTGGCTGGATTGTATTATGAGGAAATTGAAAAGGATTTGTATGACTATTGTATTTCTACAGACCAATCTTATCCTAAGGAAGTAATTGAGCGTAGAGCAAAAGATAAACTAGTTACTACATATTATACTTATTGTGCAGATTGTAAGCCTAATTGTTTTACATTCTCTGATCCAGCCGAATCGTCTTGGATGCCTTTGTATTCTGCTAAACTTGGAATCGGTGGCTATTTAAGATGGGCTTATAATAGTTGGGTAATCAATCCTTTGCAGGATTCAAGATTCCGTCAATGGCCGGCAGGTGATACTTATTTAGTTTATCCTGGATATCGCTCTTCTGTGCGTTTTGAAAAAATGATTGAGGGTATTCAATTGTATGAGAAAATTCGAATTCTGAAGGAATCGTATAAGAATAATCCTAGTGTTTTGAAGCGCATTGATAAGACCTTGCAAACAATGAATATTGAATCATTGAAGCAGGAAGGTCGCGCGGCTTCAGATGTGAAAAAGATTATGGATTTGACAAATAATTATTAAGGCTGATTATTATTATCTGTCTTTGTATAGAAGAATCAACGGTAAGCAGGTTGAATTAGCTTGCTGTTGATTCTTTCTTGCATGTATTCATTCAGATGGAGCAGTCGGTTGTTGGCAGATTGTAGTTGTTTTATTATTTCCCCTTATATATTCTTCTGATGATTTTGCGGTTAGCATCATTTATTTGCGAAGTATCAATAGAGTCTAGATACGTCTGTGTAGTCTTGTACGAGTGATGCCCCATCCCTTCGCTGATAATGGCTATAGAGAAATTCATGTTTCGGGCAAGACTAGCCCATGAATGACGTGCCACGTACGACGTTAGCGGGATTTTCAGTCCTATCATTTCGCCTATCTTCTTCAGGTTACGGTTTACACTTTCTTGCATCAGCCGGTACTGCCTATACTCAGTTCCGTCTTCACGCAGAATAATAGGTAGCATGTAGGGTGTATTTTTGGTTAGCGGTGCGTAGCGCTCTACTATTTCCTGTTGCTCACGCTCCCATTCTATGGTAAGGAATTGATTGTTTTTCTTGCGGCAATAGCTAAGCATACCATATTTTAAATCGGATTTCCGCAGATAGGCGATATCTACAAAAGGCATTCCCCTCATGTAAAAGCTGAACATAAAGATATCGCGTGCAAAGGCGATAGGCGAATTCTTTGGTAATATCAGTCGCTTTATGGCGCGAATATCGGCTTCTGAAATAGCGCGTTTTCTTGTCTTTACAAACGAAAGATGAACTCGGTCGAAAATCTTATTGTCGGGTGTAACTCCTTCAATTACTGCTTTATGGTAGAGAGTATTAAGAGTGCGCAGATAAAAACGGATGGAATTTTGTTGCAAGCCACGGTTGGTGAGCCACGCTTCGTAATGCTCCATCATATCGGGCGACAGCTCGTCGAAAGTGAGGTCCTTTGATTGTCTGAACTCACGGAAACGGCGATAGGCATTAAGATATGTATGCAGTGTGCCTAGTCTACCCATCAATTCTTTCTTCTCTATTTGTTCTAGTAGAAAAGTGAAGACGGATTTTTCTGTTGAATGTTTCATGAAGGCGTTGCACATATCGTCTATCGTATAGTCTATTCCTTCATTATTCATCTTTTCGGCGATTTCTTTGTATCGGCTTAGTTCTTTGTGTGCGGATAAGCGGATATTCAGCAAGTGATACTTTCGTTCGCTATTAGTGGCGATGAGAATGTCTTCTCGTTCATTATCCCATTCTTCCGGAAAAATATGATAGTCGCTGCTCATCCGGCGAACGTTGCGTTGGTAAATTACCTGATAGTAAAGTGTGCCTTCTGCCCCTTTTACGGTAGAAGGACGGAATTTCAATTTTATAGTTGTCATATATACGTATAAATAAATTGGAATATGTCTCATATTTTAGCAAAAACAAGACATATTCCAATTTATTACAGATAAAGCAACGGTTTGTGGCGATATCCGTCTATATGATGTAGCGTTATAGCTTCACGCTTTTCTTTACTGCTTTAGATTCGTTTTTCAATCGGTTTAGTGCAGTAACCACGTACTTATATTTTGAATCGCCGTTGGTGTAAGGCAACTTATAGAACGTGTTGCGTGTTATGGTTACAATGTGTGTAGCGTCGTTCAGGTTGATTTTTTCTTTCTTGCCGAATCTGTACACTACATATTCTACGGCTTCGTCCATTACGTGTTTTGCATTAGGAGCAGTCCAGAATAGGATATAACCGTCGGGGGTCCATATCGGTTTCAGCTTTTTAACTTTATCGGGAGCCTTAGAATAGATGAAAGGCGATGCCGGTATTATTGCTGGGTATTTGTGATATACGCTTGTCAGCATGTCGCGATATCCACCTTTGTTTTCTACCACAGCGGCTGCATACCATTGGCAGCTACCTTGTACGGTAGGGAATGCACGTTGTAATTTATATTTAGCTGGCATTTGGTTTTGGTTGGGATTCTGTAAATCCGCCTTCGTTACTGTACGCACTACGTCTTGACCGATAAACAACGGACGTGCTGATGAATTACGTGCCCACCAGCGAATCAGCTTGTCATAATCGGCTGCCGGATGACCAATCTCCCAGTATATTTGAGGAATGTTATAATCTACCCAACCATTGTTTACCCACAGCAGTACGTCGGCGTAGAGGTCGTCGTAGTTCTGGAGTCCGTTTGTATCGCTTCCGTTAGGATTAGATCTCTTGTTACGGTAGATACCGAACGGTGATACACCGAATTTTACCCACGGTTTGCAGGCGTGTATTGTTTCGTGCAGTTCTTTCATCAGCACGTTCACGTTATCACGACGCCAATCGCCACGGTTGCTGAATCCGCGTCCGTATTCCGCAAAGCTCAGGTTATCTGGAAAATCTACTCCGTTTACAGGGTACGGATAGAAATAATCGTCTACATGGATGGCGTCTACATCATAGCGCGATACGATGTCGCGTACTATCTTACAGATATACTTGCGCGATTCGGGATATCCCGGGTCGAAATATAGCTGACCTCCGTATTCTACAAACAAAGACGGGTTCTTTTTATACGGATGTATTGGCGAAAGTGCTGTTGTACCTTTAGTCTTAGCTCGGTAAGGGTTTATCCATGCATGAAGCTCCATGCAACGCTTATGGCACTCGTCTATCATAAACTGAAGCGGATCCCACATGGGGCTTGGCGGAAGACCTTGCACTCCTGTAAGGAAACGGCTCCACGGTTCGTATTGCGACTGATAGAGTGCATCGCACTCGGCGCGTACCTGAAAAATCACAGCGTTAATGCCGGCACCTTTCAGATTATCGAGCTGCTTAATCAGTGTAGATTTCATTACTTGGGGCGACATGCCCTGGAATTGTCCGTTTACGCATTGTATCCATGCGCCTCTAAATTCACGTTTAGGATAAGCCTGTTGAGCTGTAGCACTGATAATGCAGAGCAGAAGCAATGCCGACAGCACGCTGAAAAATCTTTGTTTCATCGGTTTAAAACATACATATATTAATTATGCAGACAAAGATAGATAAATAGAATCAGAAACGGAAAACTTGTCTATATCAAAAAAGATGGAATAAAAATCTTATCTTTGCAATATAGATATATAATAAAGAGTACTAACCTGATTTTTACAACACATTAATTATCATTATGCTTATTACTACAATCTTAATTCTTGTTGTTACGGCAGCATTCTTTGTTGCCGGAAAATTACGATCCGATTTGGTGGCGCTATGCTCATTATTGGCTTTACTTATATTTCAAATATTGACTCCCGAAGAGGCGTTGTCGGGTTTCTCAAACTCAGTGGTCATCATGATGGTGGGGCTGTTTGTTGTGGGAGGAGCGATCTTTCAGACAGGCTTGGCAAAGATGATAAGTAGCAAGATTCTGAAATTAGCCGGCACTAGTGAATTGAGACTGTTCTTGTTGGTTATGTTGGTTACTGCTTCTATCGGTGCGTTTGTAAGCAACACCGGAACTGTGGCATTGATGCTTCCTATCGTTGTAAGTATGGCGGTAAATGCGGGAAGCAGTCCGCGCCGTTTGCTTATGCCGTTGGCCTTCGCCAGCAGTATGGGTGGTATGATGACGCTTATCGGTACGCCGCCCAACTTGATTATTCAGGACACATTGGTTCACGCAGGGTTTCCGTCGCTTTCATTCTTCTCATTCCTGCCTGTAGGATTGGTTTGTATCACCGTGGGTATATTAGTGTTGTTGCCTCTTACCCGTTGGTTCTTGGCTCCGAAGAAGAAAGAGGGCGCAATGTACGATTCTGGAAAGACATTAGACCAATTGGTGAAAGAGTACGGATTATCGGATAACTTGTTCCGCTTGAAGGCGATAGCAGATTCGGAAGCTATCGGTAAGACTGTTGTAGACTTGGATGTGCATCGTAAATATGGCATCAATATATTGGAAATCCGTCGCGATAACGGTTCTCAGCATCGTTTCCTTCGTACTGTAACTCAGCAATTGGCTTCTTCGGATGCTGTGCTTGAGGCTGGCGACGTGCTTTACGTATCGGGCAATATCACCGATGCCCAGCGATTGGCTGCAGATTTCGGATTTAAAATGATGGATATCAGCAGTCCGGAAACAGGACATTCTAATCCGTCGCTCGATTTCTATGATATAGGTATTGCCGAGATTCTGCTGATGCCTTCTTCATCTATTGTGGGTCAGACGGTAGTAGAAGCCGGATTCCGCGCTAAGTTTAATATCAATGTATTGGGAATCCGCCGTAAGAAAGACTATCTGCTTAACGATTTGGGTAGCGTTAAGTTGCACAGTGGCGATGTATTGCTGGTGCAGGGCGACTGGAAAGACATCGCTCGCTTGGAGCATGAAGATACAGAATGGGTGGTGTTAGGACAGCCGCTTAAGCAGGCAGCCGAAGTTACCTTAGATTATAAAGCACCTTTGGCAGCTACTATCATGATTCTTATGGTGGCGCTTATGGTGTTCGACTGGATTCCGGTGGCTCCGGTAACAGCAGTTATGATAGCCGGTGTACTGATGGTGCTTACCGGATGCTTCCGTAGCGTTGAGGCTGCGTATAAAACCATCAATTGGGAAACGATAGTATTGTTTGCCGCTATGCTACCTATGTCGCATGCGTTGGAGAAGACTGGAGCTTCGGCTTGGATTTCGGATGCGTTGGTACAGAGCATGGGCGGTAGCGGACCAATAGTATTGTTGGCAGGGGTGTATTTCACAACATCGCTTATGACCATGTTTATCAGTAACACTGTTACCGCTGTGCTGATGGCCCCCATCGCATTGCAGAGTGCCATAAGTATAGGCGTTAGTCCTGTTCCATACTTGTTTGCAGTAACCGTAGCCGCAAGTATGTGTTTTGCTTCGCCTTTCTCTACTCCGCCTAACGCATTGGTGATGCCTGCCGGACAATATACATTTATGGATTATATAAAGGTGGGACTTCCGTTGCAGATAATTATGGGATTGGTTATGATAGCCGTACTTCCGTTGCTATTCCCGTTTTGATTCGGTACTTGAATAAAAGATAATAGAAGTAAAAATGAAAAAGTTCGCGTTATTGATTCCTGCAATAATCGCATTGATAGTCTGTTCCGCTTGTTTCCATAAAGGCGTAACAGATGCTGAGGCGATGCCTGGCGATACGCTGTCTATGCGTTACGCTCATTATGTAAGTATTGTAAAATACCCCGATTTCATAAAAGCCGATGTGCGTAACCCGTGGGATACGACGCGTGTGCTGCATACTTATGTGTTGGTAGAAAAGAGTAAGTCTTTGCCCGACAGTTTACCTAAGGGTACGGTGGTGCGTACGCCGTTAAGCAAATCTTTGGTTTATTCTTCCGTGCATTGCGGTCTATTATCTGAATTAGGAGCCGAAAATGCGATAGGTGGCGTGTGCGACTTATCGTATATCTCTTTGCCCTTCATTCAAGAAGGTTGCCGTCAGGGTAAGATAACCGATGCCGGAAACAGTATGAATCCTACCATAGAAAAGGTGATTGAGATGCAGCCCGATGCCATTCTGCTTTCTCCGTTCGAGAACAGTGGGGGATATGGCAGAATAGAAAAATTAGGAATACCCATAATAGAATGTGCGGATTATATGGAGCTGTCTCCGTTAGGCCGTGCCGAGTGGATGCGATTCTTCGGCTTGCTATACGGAAAGGAAACGCAGGCCGATTCGTTGTTTAACAATGTAGAAACTGCTTACTGCTCGTTGTGCGATAAGGTTAAAGACGTAAAAGAACGAAAGACTGTTTTTAGTGAACTGAAAAGCTTATCGGCATGGTATGTACCAGGTGGAAAAAGCACTATGGCTCGTTTGTTTGCCGATGCCGGAGCCGATTATATTTTCTCGGACACACAGCAAAGCGGCTCGATACCATTATCGTTCGAGACTGTGCTAGACCGTGCGCAGAAAGCCGACTTTTGGTTGATTAAATACAATCAGTCTAAAGATAAGACTTATAGCGAGTTAAAATCCGACTATGAACCCTATACACGCTTCGAAGCATATAAGAAGCGTTGTGTTTACGGATGTAATACTGGGCGCATTCTGTTTTATGAGAACACGCCGTTTCATCCCGAACGCTTGCTGAAAGATTTGATTTCGGTATTCTATCCAGAGAAACTTGAAGGCTACGTTCCGGTTTACTTCTCTAAACTTGCAGAGTGATGAAAGGCGTTAAGATGGGAAAAGGCTACGCATATTCTTTATTGCTGCTGGCAGTAACTGCATTGCTCTTCGCCGCCAATTTGTTTTGGGGAGCGGTAGACATACCTTATGGTGCCGTGATAGACATATTGAGCGGACGTGAAACTGACCATCAGAGTTGGGCGTATATAATATGGGAATCGCGCTTACCACAGTGTGTTACAGCGTTACTATGCGGTGCTGCTCTGTCGGTTTCGGGACTCATGCTTCAAACCGTCTTCTATAACCCGTTGGCCGATTCTTCCATCTTGGGCATAAGTTCTGGCTCCAGTTTAGGAGTAGCCATTGTGATGCTGATAGGTGGAGGCAGTTTGTTTTCAGGCGATTTTGTTTTGTCGGGCTTCTGGGCACTTGTTGTTTCCGCCTTCTTAGGAGCCGTTGTAGTGATAGCTATTCTGCTTTCTCTTTCGGCATTGATAAAGAACAGCGTTATGCTGCTCATTGCCGGCATTATGATAGGCTACGTAGTATCTTCCGTCATATCATTGATGAACTTTTTCTCTACCGACGAAGGCGTACACTCTTTCGTTATGTGGGGATTAGGAAATTTCAGCGGAGTATCATTGTCGCGGTTGCCTTGGTTCTCAGGCTTAATCTGCGTAGGATTACTCTTGTCCTTATTGCTTGTAAAACCACTTAACGCCTTGTTGCTTGGCGTGCGCTATGCCGAAAATTTAGGAGTCAATATCCGTCGTACTCGCAATGAACTGCTTTTCGTTACCGGTTTGCTTACTGCGGTTACTACTGCCTATTGCGGTCCTGTGTCTTTTATCGGCTTGGCGGTACCCCATATAGCCCGTATGTTACTCGGCTCGTCAAATCACAACTCACTGTTGCCGGTTTCATTGATGGCAGGTAGTGCAGTAGCCTTGTTCTGTAATCTGATATGCGTATTGCCGGGCGAGATGGGAATTATACCTCTTAATGCTGTTACCCCTATAGTCGGTGCTCCTGTAGTTATCTATGTAATTATAAACCGTCGCAGGTTGCAGTATTTTAATTAATCAACGCAAATAAAATCTCATGAAAGAATATTCGCTTATAGCTGAGGCTCATAATTTGTCGATAGGATATAAGGGCAAGCGTGGTGTTAATGCCGTGGTTCATTCGGGCATCAACTTTAGTCTGCATGGAGGCGAGTTGGTTTGCTTGCTTGGTGCCAATGGTGCCGGAAAATCTACGTTGCTCCGTACTATGGCTGCTGTTCAGCCGGTATTGGTGGGCGATATATCACTGATGGGTCGTCCTTGCCAGAGCTACAGCGAGCGAGAGCGTTCTCGACTGATAGGCATAGTACTTACAGAGCGCACTCATGCCGGCGGATTAACCGTACGCGAGTTGGTTGCTTTAGGACGTCAGCCTTATACAGGTTTCTTTGGTAGACTGAACAAAGTAGATGAAGAAAAGATAGACTATGCGATACAAGCCGTAGGCATGTGTAATAAAGCCGGTAGCTATGTAGCCGAACTCTCTGATGGAGAACGTCAAAAAGCGATGATAGCCAAAGCCTTGGTACAAGAGTGCCCGCTTATTTTGCTTGACGAGCCTACAGCCTTCCTCGATGTGGTGAGCCGTATAGAGATAATGACCCTGCTGCATAAGTTGGCGGTAGAAGAGGGTAGAGCTATACTTCTGTCTACACACGATGTAGAGCAAGCGTTGGTCTTGGCTGATAAGCTATGGCTCCTTTCTAAAGAAAGCGGATTAGTGTGCGGAAATACAGAAGACTTGATTCTTTCTAACGCAATGGATAAGTTGTTCCCCCACGAAGAAATTTGTTTCGATTTACTTCACGGTGGATACTCACCCGTAGTGCATGGCGATAAATGTTTATTGCTTACCGCAGCCGATGATGTATTGCTACACTGGACTCGCAACGCCCTTAACCGAAATGGTTGGCTTGGTGTTGATGCCCGTAATGAAGAATCTGCAGAGGATATGCCTCGACTGGAAGTTCGTTCTGCCGATTGCTTATTGCTTACATCAGAAGGAAAGACGCATACCTACACCAGTTTTCAGCAGATGCTTGATGCACTGAAGAATCTTTATTCCGAATAAAGAAGATACTTCTGTCTCATCTGTCGGTACGCTTCGAGCTGTTTCGTCCATGTTGCTTCTATTTCTCGGTAATCCACGCCTTGCATCATGGCCTTACGTACTTTGTCGGTACCCATTAGCAAGTCGAATGTTTGCGGGCGACTGAAGAACGCGTTTCCTAATTCTTTCTTTGCATACATTTTATAAATGCCGCATACATAGCGTAGCGTGAATCCGCAAGGTGTAACTTTAGTGAACGATATGCCATAGCAAGTCTTTCCATGATGCATGGGATGCTTATCCCAGCCTTCTAATGGGATGGGAGTAAACGATATAGTATCAGTCTCCGGAAATGCGGTGAGTAATGCCTTCGATTGATTCTTAAGCATCGGACTGCCTATTCTGCTGAACGGATGATACGTGCCTCTGCCCACACTGACTGCCGTACCTTCAAAAGGACAGAGCGAGGCGTAACAAGCTATAGACTTATCGTCTGGAAGATTAGGCGATGGCTTTATAGGCAGAGAGTAAGGCTGATGATGTTTCCAATCCTTTACCGTAACCACTTGCAACTTACACTTCAGAGAGTCGCCAAGCCAGTGCTCGCCGTTTATCATTTGTGCCAATTCGCCCACAGTACATCCGTGTAATATCGGTATGGGTAACATTCCCACAAAACTCTTGAATTTTCTTTCACGTATCGGTCCTGCTATATAATCGCATGGGTTGGGGCGATCTAATACCATTACCTCTTTGCCATATTGTGCGCAAGCCTGCATTACATAATATAAGGTGCTGATGTACGTATAAAATCGTGCGCCCACATCCTGAATATCGAACACCACTATATCCGTCTTCTCCAGTTGCGCATTCGTAGGCTTCTTATGAGTACCGTATAGAGAGTAGATAGGCAGATTGGTACGTATATCGCGTCCGTTGCTTACGGTTTCTCCGGCATCGGCATTACCACGAATACCATGTTCCGGAGCAAAAAGAGCGGTTAGTTTTACGCCCGAAGCCATAAGCGTATCCGCCAAATGCGTTCCCGCTACAACCGATGTATGGTTTACTACCAACGCCACACGTTTTCCTTTTAGAAGAGGAAGATAAACCTCTGTTTGTTCTGCGCCAATGCGAGGCTGAGCATAAGTTGCTTTGCCCAATGTAAGGCAAAGGAAAAATATAAGATATTTTATGGCTGTTTTCATGGTTATTCCTACTTTTGTATACAAATGTATAAATTAATTTCAATTGAAAATATGAATCCGCTTACTCTGATTGATAAATATTACCCCGTAGAAAATGAGTTGAAACACATTCTGCTTGTACACAGCCAGTCGGTTGCCGATAAAGCCGTGGCATTAGCTCGTAAACATCCGGAATTAGATATCGATATTGATTTTGTTTACGAGGCAGCCATGCTTCACGATATCGGCATATTCGAGACCGATGCCGAAGGCATTCAGTGCTTTGGTACTCATCCTTACATCTGCCACGGTTATTTGGGAGCGGAGTTGGTACGCAAAGAAGGTTTCCCGCGTCATGCCTTGGTGTGCGAACGTCATACGGGAGCAGGATTATCATTGAAAGAGATTGAAGAACAGAACCTTCCTATTCCGCATCGCGATATGTTGCCTGTTAGTCTGGAAGAGCAACTGATATGCTTTGCCGACAAGTTCTTCTCTAAAACCAAACTCGATAAAGAAAAGTCGGTAGAGAAAGCCCGTAAGAGTGTAGCCAAATATGGAGAAGACGGAGCGGCACGTTTCGACCATTGGTGCGAGTTGTTTTTATAAGTCTATAACTCTAAAAAATACATTAAAAGGAATCCTTTACAATGTTTATTGACGGATAATGCTTACTTTTGCAGGCGTATTGCGAAATGATAGTAGCGAAAAAAAGAATAAATGACGTCGTTTAGAAAAACAACATATCTATTTTTACTCCTGTTGTGTATGGGAGGCATCCTTTCTTTGTCGGCAGAAGCCCAGCGTGCGAAAGGTCGCAGGGGCAGATATAGCAATGCCGAGAGGAATCGTGGAGATTCTTTGAAAGGATTTGTCGAACAGGCAGACTCTTCACGTGCTGTAGGTGCTATGCGTGGCACTGCGGCATCCGATACCCTTGCGGCAGATACTACGCAGCGCAAGGAAGCCATTGATGCACCCGTTATTTATGAAGCATCCGACTCAATCGTCTTTACTAAAGGCGGTTTGGCGCATCTGTATGGTAGCGGTAAAGTAAACTATCAGAATATAGAACTTACTTCGGGCATTATTACCATGAACATGGATAGTAGTACCGTTTATGCACGTGGTATAGTCGATACTGCCGGGGTAGAAACAGGCAGTCCGGTGTTTAAGGACGGAGATACTCCGTATGAATCTAAGACGATGCGCTACAACTTCAAGTCGAAGAAAGGTTTCATCAATAATATCGTTACTCAGCAAGGCGAAGGATATGTAACCAGCCATAACGCCAAAAAAGGTCCTAACGATGAAATCTACATGACCGACGGTATTTATACCACTTGCGATAATAAGGATCATCCTCACTTCTATCTTAAACTGTCTATGGCTAAGGTGCGCCCCAAGAAAGACGTAGTCTTCGGTCCCGCTCACTTGGTGGTAGAAGATGTACCTCTGCCTATCGCCATACCTTTCGGATTCTTCCCGTTCAGCAGTAGCTATTCTTCGGGATTTATCATGCCTACATACGGTGACGAAATGAATCGCGGTTTCTATCTTCGCGACGGTGGATATTATTTCGCCATAAACCGCAAGATGGACCTTAAGTTGCTTGGTGAAATATATACCAAGGGTTCGTGGGGACTCTCGGCTGCCTCTACGTATAAGGTGCGCTATAAATACAGCGGTAACTTCAGCATGAATTATCTGGTAACAAAGACAGGCGAGAAGAACATGTCCGATTATCAGGTGTCTAAAGACTTCCGTTTGGTATGGAGCCACCGTCAGGACTCTAAGGCTAATCCTAACAGCGATTTCTCTGCCAGTGTAAACTTCTCTACCAGTAGTTACGACCGCCAGAGTCTTAGCTCTATCTATAATCCATCGGCTTATAGTAACAATACCAAGGCGTCAAGTGTAAGCTACACACGCCGCTTCCCAAATATCGGATTGTCTATAGGTAGTTCGTTCAATGTTACACAGAACACGCGCGACTCTTCTATCAATATGACACTTCCGAGTCTGGATATACGTTTGGACGCTATCTACCCATTCAGAAGAAAGAAGGCTTCGGGCGATGAACATTGGTATGAAAAAATCAAGCTGTCGTATACGGGTAACCTTACTAACAGTGTGAATACTAAGGATAATCTTTTGTTTAAGACTCCTATGTCTCAGTGGAAATCGGGTATGAAGCACAGTATTCCGGTCGACGCTAACTTTACATTGTTTAAGTATATAAACATCACTCCATCGTTCAACTATACAGAGCGTTGGTATACTAATAAGGTGAAACAGCATTACGATGATAGAACACGTACCGTGGTGAAAGATACCATCAACGGCTTTAACCGTGTGTTCGATTATAACATGGCTGTGTCATTAAATACCAAGCTGTATGGTATGTACAAACCCTTGTTCATGAAGAGTAAGGAGATTACCATTCGCCACGTCGTGACACCGAGTGTAAGCTATACATATACTCCCGACTTCGGAACCTCGCATTTCGGGTATTACGACACCTATACTTATACCGATGCCAACGGTGAAGTGCGTATGAAGGAATACTCTCTGTACGAAGGGGCTCCTTACGGAACTCCTGGTAAAGGCGTATCGCAGAACGTAAGTTTCTCTCTTAAGAACAACGTGGAGATGAAAATGGCGTCGCAGAAAGATACTACGGGATATAAAAAGATAAGTCTGATAGACGATTTATCGGGTAGCTTGAGTTACGACTTGGCACGCAAGCGTTGGAGCGACCTCTCTATCAGTGCACGCTTAAAGCTGACAAAGAGCTATACATTTAACATGAACGCCACTTTCGCTACATATGCATATAAGTTCGATGAAAACGGTAATGTAGTGGTAGGCGACCGTACGGAATGGTCTTACGGACGTTTCGGACGATTCTCGGGTTATAGCGGTTCATTCTCGTACACCTTGAATAACGATACCTTCAAGAAACTATTCGGAAAGAAAGACGATGCCGAAAAGAATAAGGAGAAAGACAAGAAGAAAGATAATGACGATGATGAAGATGAAGACGACGAACACGTAAATGTGGTGGCTTCGAACACCCGTAAGCAAGAAGCGGCTTCTACAGATTCTGACGGATACCTTGCCTTTAAGTTGCCTTGGAGCTTAAGCTTGAGTTATAGCTACAGCATCCGCGAAGATCGCAGCAAGGATATCAACATAAAGACTATGCGATATCCTTACTCGCTGACTCATTCTATGAATATTTCGGGTAACATCAAGATGGGTAGCCGTTGGAATGTGAATTATACCAGTGGTTATGACTTCACATCAAAGAAGATGTCTATGACCACCATGAACATAACCCGCGACTTGCACTGCTTTAACATGAGTTGCGGCTTGACATTCGGTCCGTTCACTTCGTACAACTTCTCAATACGCGCCAATTCAAGTATGCTTACCGATGCCTTGAAATGGGATAAGCGTAACAACAGCGGTAGTGGTAATGGGGTACAGTGGTATTAATGCCCCATTTACCAATTGATAGGTGTTTCTCCGTGCTCTATAAGATAAGCGTTGGCACGGCTGAAATGCTTGTTGCCGAAGAATCCGTGATAAGCCGATAGGGGAGACGGGTGTACGGAAGTGAGAACCAAATGCTTCTTTCTGTCGATGAACGCCCCTTTCTTTTGTGCGTATGCTCCCCACAATATAAACACCAGATGTTCACGTTGCTCTGCCAGTGTACGTATGGCGGCATCTGTAAATTCCTCCCAACCTTTTCGTTGGTGCGAGCCGGCTTGATGAGCGCGTACCGTAAGTGTAGCGTTCAGCAGCAGCACACCTTGTTCCGCCCATCGGGTCAAGTTGCCAGTATTGGGGATAGGGCTTCCCAAATCTTCGTGTATCTCTTTAAAGATGTTTTGCAGTGATGGCGGAAAAGCCACACCATCGTTTACCGAAAAGCATAAACCATGCGCTTGTCCCGGACCGTGATAAGGGTCTTGTCCGATAATCACCACCTTGACCTTATCGAACGGACAAAGGTTGAAAGCGTTAAATATAAGTTTTCCTGGAGGATATATAGTAGTGGTGCTGTATTCATTTCGCACAAAGTCCGTCAGTCTTACGAAATAGTCCTTTTCAAACTCAGGCTGCAATACCTGTTTCCACGATTCTTCTATCTGTACATTCATGATATATATGTTATGTTTTGTTTTTCTTTTCTTATGCAAAGATAGAATAATATTGCAGTCTGAACTTCTTAATTCCGCATAGAAAAATCTGTGTCTTCACATTCAATTCTATATCTCTAGGTTAGGTATATATATTCTTAGCCTAAGTTTTTATATACTTAAGCTAAGTATATAAAAACTTAGGCTAAGAATAGAGTTTGTATGTTAATTGGATGGGGTTTTATTCGCAGGAAAGTGTGAATAGTGAAGCAAAGGCAATCAAAAAAATGCCAAATTCAAGTTGTTGGGAGAACGTTTCTTTCATTTGTGCGAAATTTTCATGCGGCGATGATCATCTGTGATACTTTGTTTGCATACTTGGTGTTCATCTACCAGAGATTGACAAGAACTCAAAGTCAGCTACTCCATATTCTGCAAGAGATTAAGGAGTGGCAACAAGGCGAAATAAATTCTTTGATATAGATGACAACAGGAGTAATATATGCTCGTGTCTCCAGTATTGGTGACAGACAGAGCACGGAAAGACAGGTCAAGGACTTGTCGGAGTATGCAAAATATAAGGGTATCGAAGTCTGCAAGGTCTTTGAGGAACACATCTCTGGCGCAAAGAAGAATGATGAGCGTCCAGTGTTGTGTGAGGCAATGGAATACTGCAAGGCAAACCGCATTGGGATCCTACTTGTCAGTGAACTGTCAAGATTGGGTCGCAATGCGTTTGAGGAGCTTGCCTCTGTCAAGGAACTCATTGACTGTGGCATTAACCTCTACATACAAAAGGAACAGCTTACATTATTGGACGATGAAGGAAGTCCGTCCCTCTTTGCTCCTATAATGATAGCCACGCTTTCGACCTGTGCGCAATTGGAACGTGATAATATCTCATTCCGATTGCAGTCAGGACGGAAGCGGTATATAGAGAAAGGTGGAAAACTCGGACGCAAGGTAGGCTCTGTAAAAACGGTAGAACAGATGAAAGCCGAATATAGGGAAGTAATAAGTCTGCTCCGCAAGGGATATTCCGTTCGGGATGTGGCGAAGTTAAGTGGAAGGGGCGTGAGTACGGTGCAACGAGTTAAGCGATTAATAAAAGTGCAATCACCGCAATAATACTATTGATTTTACGTTCTTTTCAAAGAAAGGGGTTGTGCAATAGTGGCTTAAAGGCTAAAAGCACTACCTTTGCATACAATAATAAGTAACAACACGTTTAAGGTAAATATTAACACAATATGAAGAAGAATATTTTTTCAGATAAAATTTGTAAGATGCTTAATTTGAAGAGCATTACAACAAGAAGTTTTGTTTACTTAGTTGATTGTATTTTACTTGGAATCGTTATGGTAAAAGTACCAGGAAGAAACGCTTTTAAACTCTATTTTACAATATTTTCACTTTGCAAGAAAACATTGAAAGATTGTTTAGATATGCCAATAGTACAAAAGGTGATAGTGGATGACAAAAATATGGATTTCTATTTACGAGAAGAATTGTCGCCAGATAATGTAAACTCTGCTATTCAAAAAATATTAGAACAAGTGCCATTTGTTCCTGCACAAAATATCTCTTTTGAAAAATTAAAAAGTTTTTTAATAGAAGTAACGGAAAAGGATTCTACTATTTCTTCAAATTTTGTACTCAAAATGAAAATATATAGAATGGTATATGATGTGGCATTGATTCGCAATGACACAGAAACTGCTATATATATATAACTTAATTTCGAATGAAATTTTGCAATGGGATAAAGAGATATTTGAATATTGGTTTGGAGACAAAGAATCATATCTAAAAAGACTCCAAGAATATGATAAGAATAGAAACTGTCTATTAGATAATCTAAAATGTAATTTAGATGAAAGCAAAATACTAAAGTTACATAAATATGTATTTCTTTAAATGAAGTGGTAAGGAGAATTCCCTCTATCATCTTCGTTGCCCATTATAAAATATGAAGATTCATATTTAGCTTTTCACTCTAAATAAAATCCGTGAGTAGCAAAATTGCTATCCACAGATTTTTAAGTATGCCCGGCATGAGCTTATTCTAATGGGTGCAAGTCCCTAACAAGCCCTAATAGCGGGAATTGTATAGCCAATAGCAAGGGGCATTCCATTCGGGATGTGGCAAAGCTGAGTGGTAAAGGGGTAAGTACGGTACAACGAGTGAAGCGATTAATCGAAGTACAATCGTCGCAATAATACTATTGATTTTACGTTCTTTTCAAAGAAAGGGGTTGTGCAATAGTGGCTTAAAGGCTAAAAGCACTACCTTTGAATGCAATATAACAACAATACGTTTAAGGTCACAATTTGTGATTTTGAAAATGAATATAAATATGACAGATAAAATAGGAAAAAAGGAGGCAACCTTTGCAGTGCCGTACAATGGCGAGGACAACAACGATTATGTCAATGGCAAGGGCTTCTGCTGCAATGACGGCAGCTTGGAGGCTGCTCAAACACGAGCTTTAGCGAGAGCTGCAAAGAATAACTTCCAAGAAGGCGATACATACGAGAAGATGCAATTCTACTACCACCCAGACCATTTGGGTAGCAGTAGTTACATCACCAACCTTGAAGGCGAGGTGGTACAGCATATCGAGTATGTTCCTTTCGGTGAAGTGTTCGTTGAGGAGCGCAATAACATTTGGAATACGCCTTATCTTTTCAATGCGAAGGAATTTGATGAGGAAACGGGATTGTATTACTATGGGGCGAGGTACTATGATCCAAGGGTGAGTTTATGGATATCAACAGATCCAGAACAAGAAAAAAACTATAGTAATACAACTTATGGCTATACTCCCAATCCATTAAAATACATCGATCCATTAGGAACAGACACTCTTAATATTACTTATTCCGAAAACCGATGGAAATTCGACAAGCCTATTTTAGCAAAAGGCAATGATGTATTTAATGTAACGATTAATAATCAAACAGAAAGCTATACATTTTCAGAAGGTGAATATGGAAAACGTGTTAACTTTCTTAACTTGTATATTGGAGAAAATAAGTCTGATTATGCATTGGGAATATACCATGTTTCCGGAGAACAAGAAAATGGTACAGGGTATTATGTGACCCCAGGAGGATATCCAAGCACCGTAATTGGAAGTGGTCGACGTATTCCTGAAGGGACTTATCCAATTATTACTCCAGCATCTGGAGCAACATGGCGTAAGCCTGGAGTCGGCGGAAATGTTTCTAATAGAGGTATTAGGTTTCATTATGGAAGTGGAAATGCTAGAGGATGGACAGAAGGGTGTTTTGTCCTTTCTTCGGACTATACTATTTCTGGCGGGAAAGTTCAATATAATCTCAATGAATCGAAAAAGGCTTCTCAAAATTTTGATAAGATTTTAGGAGCTTCGTCTCATTATGACTATAAGATTCCAGCCAGAAATGGAACAACAAAAACTCGAAACGGTTCAAGATTTGACACTTCGATTTCACATAAATTAATTCTCAAATCAAGAACTAAATAATATTCAATCCATTTGCCATATTGTGTACAATGTGGCAAGTGGATTTATTTTAATAATAGGTAATTTTACAACTATGAATAAGTTTATATTAGTGATAGCTATGGTTTGTTGCATAACACAATTATATTCACGATTTAATGCGATATATGGAACAAAACATCATATTGATATGTTAGATTCAATATCGACAAATTTTGCAAGGGAAAATACTATCTATCGCGGAGTTCGATTGTGGTCTATGTTTAATAATCCGAATAAAAATTATTTGTGTATAAAAGTAAATGACACGCTAATCATCGTTACAGATAGTGAGTTATTGTTTGACACCCCTTTATATTCAACGACAAAGGAGAGGCTTGCTCAAGATTTTAGCCAGGCAAGCATCGTATACTGCACTGATATTCCATTCCGTGCATATGTTGTTGCAGAAGGGGATACCTTAATATACGAAAGAAATTCCATTACCTCCCCAAAATATAACTTATCTCGAGGAATTGTTAGGAATAACATTGTAAATCCTAATAAAAATTTATTTGTAGGTGATTCCTTGGATGGACTATTAAAAAAAATTGGATTATGGGATAAAAGGGTATTAGACTATGCCGATAAGTCTAACGTGTGTATATTTATAAATACCGAAGCAATCAAATATCATTCACGACTTAGAGATGAATCAAATTTTATATTAAAATGTGAATTCAATGCAGTTTTTGTACAAATAGTTAATAATAAAATTTATGGTGTTGAATATGGACTTTTTGGTAGATATGGAATGAAGGAAGATTTAAGTCTTAGAGAATATATGGATGCCATGTGATGAATGATGGATATAACGAGTTCGGCATGGATGAGCGCAAATTCAGACAGTGTAATACAAACTGTGTCAAACTATAACCATTATAGTTTAACACAGTTAATTTGCACTTCATTATTTCTTTCTCAGTGTATAATTCTTCCTATCCTCATTTTTGGGTTCATTACCAAACGAATCCAGCAAAACAACACTTTTATCCTCCCTCACCTTATAAAATATATTGTCCCCACTCGAAGGATGCACAAGCATCAAGACATTGCCGTCAAGCACTTGGAAAGTTCCTCTTAACTTTTCCTGTTTGTTCTACTTTTCATTGTATGCCTGTATCAACAAGTAGGTACCATCAGCATTTAATGTGAGTGTTGTTTCAACATTAGGTGGTAATACACCGCAATATGTTCCAACATTTGTGGTTAAAGCTACAATTCAATGCAATAAATTCAATAGCCTATCGTTCTTTAGTTATAACATAAAAGCAAAACAATATGAACTATATTTGTGGTTGGGGAATATTGAGAGTGTAAAATAAACTGTGTTGGCTTTAATTGTTATCGCTTGATACAGTTTATTTACACTACCTCAAAAATGGGCTATGTTTTTACGTTTACCCAATTAAATCCTTGATATTTTTTGATTGTTTTGTTAATCTAATCAGAACCGACTTAGCTAAATTATCATCTAATGAATTGTATCTATTGATTAAAAAATCCTTCAATACAGAGAAGCTAATAGTCTCACCACAATCCTCAAATATCAGTTCTTTTTTATTAAAATGGATTATTGAATTTATAAAATTTGATTTTCTTTTTCCTATTATTTTAAATATATGTCCACTTTGGTCAACATATTTTTGATTATCGTAGTATTCTTCAAAGATACTATTATCGCCAGGATAATCCCATAAGTCTCCAATATGGGTTTCTTCCAAATCCTGTGAACTTAAATTACTTAAGGAAATATTAAGTATAGGGAATTGTATTGACATATTACTTGATTATTTATTTAAAAATTATAAACAAACCATACATTATAGACACAAAACCAACAACATATCCTTTAAGATAATTAATATAGTTTATTGTAAAACTCGGTGGGAAATTACGCCTGTCTTTGTATGTGATATTTAGGAATGTAATACCAAAGGATATTGCACAAATACTATCATATCTTTTAAATAAGATGGTTGTTATTCCTAAGCATATCATCAAAATTGAAAAAATCAAGTAAGTGCCATTTTTTATGGCACTTACCGACTTTTTGTGCTTAATAACTGAAAACATTATTGCAATTCCTGTTATAGACGCTAATATTCCCGGCAGCAAGTATTGTCATCAGGCAGCTATGGACAACCATATTCTATTCTGTTTTATTGTTTTGTTTTATGTTCTTTTTAAAACAAGTCATCATCTTCATGAAGCAGATATTCATATTTGGTACCGATAAGGCTTTCACGGTCATACTCTTTTCTATACTCCATGATATAGAAGCTAATTGTTTCTGGATATTCATAGACGAATCTTCGACACACTTTCTTGTACATAAGTAATATGCGTTCGTTATCGGCAAACTCAAACAGATAGTCAAGCATCCGACCGACTTCATTTGCTGTTGCATGTTTTCTTGCACAGAACTTCTCCACAATGGGAGCATACTCTATGGCTGCTCTCTCACGAATCTGCATAAGTCCTTTTGCTAATTCTTTTATCCCTGCAAGGAATTCTTGATAATCCTTATCTTTACTTATATCATTCATGACCTGTTTTTAATCTTTTAAACAAGCAAGTGGTATGACTTTGACTCCGTCTGGGCGTGTATAAGCCATGCTGCCACCTGTCATGACAATCATTAGGTCTGGTTCGCGCAGTGGCACCTGCTTTTCGGTTTTATTATGCTCTTGAATGAGTCGTTTTATTTCCAAAAGATGTTTGGATCCTTCTTCTATTTCACTACTGCCAAGCTTACATTCTATAAGAGCGTAGCGTCCATCGTCAAGATGAAGCACCAAATCGGCTTCCAATCCGTAGCGGTCACGATAGTATGACAAATGACTGTCGTGAGATGCGGAATACACCCTGAGATCACGTGCACACATCTGCTCGAAAATAAATCCGAATGTCTTTAATTGAGTCATCAAGGCCTCTGGTGACAGGTTGAGTGATGCTATTGAAACGGAAGGGTCGCAGAAGGCACGTTTGGGTCTGCTTTGTATAGTTGCCTTACTCCTTATGGACGGACACCAAGCTTCTATGTCTTGAATGACGAACAATTTCTCAAGTGCCTCAATGTAGCTTTCCAGCGTAGGTCGGCTGCATTCCACATCATCAGCGGCTGTAACATCAGCTAAGATTGAGGTGGTTTTTGCCAATGTAGAGATATTGCGTGCATATGATTTCATAATCATGTGCGCCAATTTCTGATTTCTCTTTACTCCATCAATGCGAGATATATCATTTTTATATACAGACTTTACATATTCTTTAGCTACAAGCAATTTTGCCTTGTCATCGCTTAAATTTAATGTTGCAGGCCAACCTCCTCTGCATGCAGAAAAAATAAGTTCTTCTATGCTCAGCTCAGATGTGGCAAATACTTCTTGTTGAGGATTGTCAAACATCTCCATCAATGATACGCTGCCGTTAGATTCTCCATATTCCCATAGGCTCATAGGCAGCATTTCCATACGAGAGATACGGCCGGTTCCGCTATGGTGGATTTTGCTATCGTCTATAGCATTTGATCCTGTCAATATGAATTGGCCAGGCAATCCTCTTTCGTCCACCTTTGTACGCACTGCATCCCATAGCATTGGCGCATCTTGCCATTCGTCTATCAATCGCGGAACATTACCCTCCAGTAAGAATGAAGGCTTAGTAATGGCTGTAGCCAGATATTCCTCGCGATGGTCTGTGTCTTGCAGGCTTATAACGCTGTTTGCCAACTGCTTGGCTGTCGTTGTTTTGCCGCACCATTTTGGACCTTCAATGAGCACGGCTCCCATTGCTTTAAGATGGGCTTTAAGTTGCACGTCAAAAACTCTATTTTTATATGCCATATTCGTTTGCTTATTTTATTTCTTCTTATTCCCAATGCAAAGTTACTCATTTTTATTTGGTTACAAAAAGTGTTTTTAAGTTTTAGATGTGTTTTATTTATAGTTTTAGATGTGTTTTATTTATAATTTTTGCGGTAAAACGTTTGGTGTTTTGTGGCAATTCATCCGGTGCTTTGTGGTAAAACACTATCTTTAAATAAGCTAGGCAGCAGCTCGGAAATAAAAAAATAGATGTGAATTGTTTTTGTATTTCTAATAAGATGAGACCAGAATATGCTTTTTCGGAAAACTTTTATACGCATTGCCTTTGCGTCAAAGTTAAATAAAAAGCCGAATGCTTAAAAAAACACTCGGCTTATATATTCTTTAAATTAATTGCATTCCTATTTTAGCGCATTCCTGACGCATATCTTCAGGCCAGATGCTGGCTTGAATCTCCCCGATATGCCCTTTCTGCAAGTACAGCATACAAAGACGCGACTGACCTATACCACCACCAATGCTGAGCGGAAGACTGCCTTCGAGTAAACGCTTGTGGAAATATAATTTAGAACGCTCTTCTTTTCCTGCCAGTTTAAGCTGACGCATCATGGCGGCCTTGTCTACACGGATACCCATTGACGACAGCTCTATAGCTCTTTCCAATACCGGGTTCCAAACAAGGAGGTCACCGTTTAATCCTGGCAATCCTGTTTCCGGGTCTATGGTAGTATAGTCATCATAGTCTGGAGCACGAGTGTCGTGAGGCTCGCCGTTACTAAGCTGAGAGCCGATGCCAATGATGAAAACGCTTCCGTAGCGTTTGGTTATCAGGTTCTCGCGTTCCTTAGCTGTTTTGTCAGGATACATATCGAGCAACTCTTGCGAGTGGATGAAATGCAGCTCTTTAGCAAGGAATGGCTTTATCTGCGGATATACTTCGCAAATCATATACTCCGTGCGCAGCATAGCCGAATATATTCTGCTTACCGTATCTTTAAGGAAAGCTACTGTGCGATGTTCGGCGGTGATAACCTGTTCCCAGTCCCACTGGTCAACATATAGCGAGTGCAGATTGCCTAATTCTTCGTCGGCACGGATAGCGTTCATATCCGTATAAATGCCATATCCCGGATCCACTTTATAGTCGGCCAATGTTACTCGTTTCCATTTGGCAAGCGAGTGAACCACTTCTGCCTGCTGGTCTCCTAAGTCCTTGATAGGGAATGACACCGGTCTTTCCACACCGTTTAAGTCGTCATTGATACCCATCCCTTTTAATACGAACAGTGGCGCAGTGACACGTCGAAGGCGAAGCTCGGACGATAGGTTCTGCTGAAAGAAATCTTTTATTTGTTTGATCCCCAACTCGGTTTGTTTCATATCGAGTAGGGGCTTATAATCTTTCGGTTTAATCAGGTAACTCATTTCTATATTAAATTTAATTGTCCGCAAAGATAGATATTATTTGCTAAAATGCAACCAAAATAAATTATTATGTTTACAAAATGTATCTTTTTAAGCGGCGTAGCGTTTATTGTGATAATTAATATTGTCGATTATTTGCAATATGGAAGTGATTTTTTGCAGTTTAATATTAGGTTTGAATGCAGAATAATTGTATTTTTGCCGAGCAAAACAGAAAACTATGCGCCCGTAGTTCAATGGATAGAATAAAGGATTCCGGTTCCTTCGATTGGGGTTCGACTCCCCACGGGCGTACATGCTAAAGCCTCACTATAACCACTTTCGGTTTGTAGTGAGGCTTTTCTGTATGTATAATGATTAAGATTTGCATTTCTTCAGTATGCGTTATTCTTTTCGCAAGAGGAAAAAAGCTTGTAAACTTAGTTGCCTATCATTCTAACTGTAACCGTATCTGCGTCTACATTGAAAGATGTGACAGCCGAAGCGTCTACATTGTCGAAACTTTGTGGCGATGACATAATACCGCCACGCCCTATGCCCGACGTACCACTGTTGGTGCGGATTATACCGTTACACAGAGCCACATCCCAGTCGGTACGGTCGTGCCATGCTTTCTCGGCATCAGTGTCACCGAGCTCGCTTGTTCCTACTATCTTTCCGTCGGATAACGATATATATGTCCATGTATCAGGCTGAATGTTAATACTCATGGTGTTGGTGGTAGAAGCTGAACTGTTGTCTTCATCGCCTTTGCTACACGAAGCGAGAGATAGAAGCGAAATCACAAATACAAAGATTTTGCTTATATTTTGTATCTTGCGTATAGTGCTATTTCTTTCTTTATTCATAATAATGATATTGCTAAAACAGATATTTACTTATAACGAATGTTTAGCGTCCGTCCGTCGGACGATAGATTGCCGAAACTTATCTTTACGGCTTTACCTGTGGCGGTGCGCACTATAAATGTACGTGGTGACAATGTACCGTTCTCCAAATATTTGTAAGATGAAGCTGAAAGTTTATATCGGTCGGTGCGGTTGTCGGAAAGTCGAACCCAAAAACCTGTGATGCCGGGATTTACAGCTGTCGGAAAAGAAGAAGAAATACACTTGTGCTCCACTGGAGTTTCGCCACGGTAGTCGTCAAGTGAAATAGCTTCAACTGTTCCATTGCCTACGGTTTTACCAATAGCCGCTTTCTTGACAGCTATGAAATAAACCTCGCCATCAGATGGCTGTGCGCCAGCTACGGTGGCATCAATGGCTATTTCGATATCATCGCCAAGAAATTGTCCTTGCATGGGGTAGTCTCCTCCGGCATTGAAAAAGGCTTGAGCATAATTATATTGCGGTGTTGATGATGTGTTACCGTTATCACGGCGTGCTGTGCCGAAAGAGAGGTCATTGCGAGAACTGTATTTCAGTTTTACCTTAAATACAATCTTGGGGTCGTATGTGGCTACTCGCACCGCCTGCATTTTGCTTGATAGCACAATGTCTGTGTGTTGGTGATCTGTAAAGAACCAATATGGCAGGTAGAAACGGCCTTGGTCATGAGAGAATGTACCCCATGTGTTGCATACTATGAAGGCTCCCTTATGCTTTTGTCCGTCGGTATCACTGAACTCTACAAGATCATCGTAGCCAACAATTGTCATGGCGTGCGCCCCGCTTGTAGCGAGATGCGTAAGTAGAGAGTGGTATCCTGTATTAGATGGTCCGTTGTAGTTGTTGTTGATAGTCCATCCAGTAGATTGAGATGAGAATGTGAGCAGACCACCCTGTGCACTGCCATCGGCGGCATCGTAAAGCCATCTCTTTAGCGATGGCAGATCGGCGGCATCAAACGAAAGGATTTCCTTAACCCTGTAGCGCATGGCATTCAGGTATTTGTCATAGCCAGAAGCCCAGCGAAACTGATAAATGCCCGATGTGCCATAGTCGGCCTCGGTCATCATGCCGTAACGCTGCGCAAGATAAAAGCCCTGTTCGGCAAAACCGCCCTGATCTTCTCCATCGTTGAGCATGTTCCATGAGAACTTGTAGGCGAAACGATTGTCGGCAGAGGCCGATGCGTCACGGTCAAGCAGGCGGTTAATTTCATAGGTGAATACGTATCCTATACTCGACGCCTGTGCGCACGATCCTCCGTCTTGGTTTATGACAGGTGGAAAATACTTATTTTTTGAGTTGTCTACAGCCTCGGGCAGTGTCACGTTAGCCTCATTTACATGCATGGGCTTTATGGCAGAGCGTATGCGCCGTACCTCGGGCGTTACCTTAGGGGCAGGATATGCCTTGCGCGTTAAGGTTTGCGCCATTGTTGCCGATGAAAGCAGCATGAGAAGTAACATTATAGATTGTCTTGTCTTCATATTAACTGTGTGTTCTCTTCTATTTATTCTACTTATGTGCTAATCTTGCAATGGTTTTTCGAGCTTCTTCTCTAACGGCTTCGCTGTAGTGTGTGTCGGTTGATATTGGGCTTATGGCTTCTATCATGCGAGGTGCCATATAAGAATATGTGTGCCAACCTAACATCTCAAGCATGGCAATCTGTGTATCGGTATCGGCAGAGGGTAGATAGTTTAACAGTGTTGGAATCAGAGAGTGTACCATATAGTTGCGTGTTTGGCGTATTAAGCGCAATCGTTGCTTTGCTGTGATAGTAGCATCTGTAATCTGCTTCATGTCGGCTGTCCACATGTCGGCCTTGCGTTCTATGGTGCGCTTTATTATGCTGCGCACACTGTCCTTATGCATGTAACATACCTTCGGGTCGTCAAACTGCCGTGCGAATTCCTCTAGCAGTTTTTCTTTTGGGAAGACACTGAGATCTACCATGGCGTTAAAGTTGCAGCGATCTGATGTGTTGTTGGTGATGCATATCTTTATGAGAGCAGGAATGAGGCGTTCGTCTCCGCTCTTGCCTATAAGCCGTATGGCTTGGCGTTGTACTAACTCGTGACTGTCTTGCGAAGCTTCCTCAAGAACGGCAATGAAGTTGTCATCGCCAATAAGGAAAATCTTTTCTAACGCTTGCAAGCGAACAGTTGCAAACGGTGATGTTTCATATATATCACGCAGCTGTGCCGATGATAGCAGACCGTGTCGGCAGAGATGTTCGATGGCAAGCGACTGTAGGTCAGGATGGTCATTATGGAGTAATTTCTTCCACATTGATGGCTTATCCTCGTTGATGATGTGGTCGATATCGAGCGTCTTGCTGTCGGCTGAAGCAAATCGGAAGGTAGGGTCGCCTATGACGTGTGACTCAAGATAAGTGCTGTAGCGTACAATGTCGCCAGCGCATCCGCCGTTGCTTATCAATCCAAGCATACGGTCGCTCCACTTGTCTTGAAGAACATTTACTGTGTTAGCGATACACACTACTGTTCGTCCTGGCTGAAACAGATACTCGTTGGCTATGCAGTCGTCTTGATGGAACGAGCCGCAAAAACAGGCGTCAATTACAACCACCGGCACATTGGGTCGATAGCCGTATCCATTGAAATCTTCAAGATGTAAGTCGGCTGCAGCTTCTGCCAGTGAATCTTGTTCGGCAAGCGTCGTGGAGAGCGCATTTGCCAACCACGATTGCGGAAGGTCGAATTTCTTTTCCAGCGCTATACGTAATGAGTCGGCGTTCTTACCACGCTGCTTGGCCTCGTATATGTGCTCGCGACAATTGCGCATGATAAAGTCCTTGGCTTCACGTACGGTTTGCGGTTTTACAATGTTGTTTAGATACTGTGTGTTCCAATATCCATGATGGTGAAGCACAGCCAAGTCTAGGTCGGTACGCATTAACTCGTCCATCAGCATTGTCTTTACGGGATTGCGGTCACTGTGGTCGAGATAGCCAATTCGGTTAGTACGCCCTTTCAACTCTGGAAAGTGTTCAAGATACGAGCTCTTTTCATCGATGCGTGCCACTTTAGATTCGCTTATGTATCCATGTCCGCTGAAGTAGAACATCTGTTGCAACTGGCGTTGGATACGCTTTTCATCTACTAACTTGGTAAGATATGAACGTAGCTTTTCGTAGCGTGATGTACCTCCGGCATCGGTGGGACGTATGCGTCCGCTATAGATGGTAGGTTGTAAGTGCTGCCTACTGTCGGCGGTTAGCGAATAGTAGAAGTATGGCTTCTCGTCATCTTTGCCGAGCGAGCGGAACCGCAGTCCGAAGTCGTCATAATATCGGTCGGAAGGCACCGACGACTCATGACGGTCGCGTTGTTGGTCCATCTTGAATGCGCTTGTCATGTGCTGTGCATCGCGCACCATGGGTATTGGTATATCTCCCATAAATACGGCACCTATTACGGGGTCCTGTTTCTGCGAGTGCATGCGGATAAGTGTGGCACGTATACTGTCGGGTACTTGCCAACGGTCAATAACTATATACGATTTCATGCCATGCAGTTGCTCTACTGCTGCGGCGTAGGCATCGACCTGTACTTTAGCTTCATTGTAGCTCTTCTGATCAATGACAATGGCGAATCCATCGCGTGCTTGTGTATTGATGAAGCAACCGATAGCTACCATTGATAAAAATATTTTCTTGTAGTTCATTTTTTATAAGTTAAGGGGTTTATATAAAGGTGTGCGGTAAATATTAACATATTTACATCTCTATTTTTCGATTCTGAGAATTGTGCGTAGGGCTTCTTCTCTTACATATATAGGCAATGACGTATCGGCGTTAATCTTGTGTGCCGCATCAAGGCATATGTTTGAGGTGTAGGCGTTGTAGTGCCATCCCATGACATCAAGCAGAGCCTTCTTTAAATCATTGTCTTCGCAGCGGAGAGTATAGTCTGCCACTTGCGGAAGAAGATAAGCAGGACAATAGATGCGCATGTATCCTGCTTGACGTAGAGCATGTTTTTTGTCGAGACTGTCACTACAAAGGCTCAATATGTCATTATCCCAACGAGCTCCCATTTTTTCCACTTGTCCGCGTATGGCATTACAAAATGAGTCGGGCTTGACAAGATGATCTTCAATGGCGTGCAATTCTTTTTCCAAAGCCTCTGAAAGTAAGCGTTTATCAAAGAACTGTATTGCCTGATCGGCGTTGAAGGCAACACGTTTAGACAGGTTTGGACGCGTGAGCAGACGGGCAAAAGCTGGGATTAGTTTCGGACTGCCACTTTTTGACATCATGTTTACGGCGAAACGTTGCAACATTTCGTAGTTATCACTTAGCGCTGTAATAATGGCATCTTCTATAAGGTCTGATTTACGGTTACACAGCATAGTGAAAGCCTGCAGACGCACTGTGGCGAGAGGGGAAGAGTTTAGGATGTGGAGTAAAGTCTGGTCGTTGTATCGTTGCGTATGCTCAAGCATGTTATGGCAAAGGAGGTCGGCAGACCCTTTGACCGGCGGTGTAGGAATGAATGCGAAAGTGGGGTCGCCGATTACATGCGATTCAAGATATGCGGTGTGCTGGTTTATATAGCCTATGCTTTTGCCGCAGGCAAGCAAACCGAGGTAGTGATCATACCACTTGTCTTGAATGATGTTAACGCTACCTGCAAGGGTAGCAACGGTGGCACCGCTGCTGAATATGTATTGGTTGGCTATGCAGTCGTCGCGATGAAACGAGCCGTTAAAGCAAGCATCGAATACCACACAGCGGGCATTGGGGCGAAATTTATATTTCGCGAAATCGTCAATGGTGAGATTATCGCTAGACCGCATATTGAGATATTGTGTGTCCCAGTCGCCATGATGGTGTAACACAGCTAAACTGAGGTCTGGACGCATCAACTCATCCATCATGCGAAACCGTATGGGAGTAGCGTCATTATAGTCCATATAACTGAATGCGTTTGGTATAGCCGATAACTGTGGAAAATGCTCCATCAACCCACGAAACTCATCTATATGTGCTGGCTTAGACTCTGATATGCTGCCGTCACCGGTGAATACGAATACGGAACTCATCTTCTCAGGCTGAGTTTTAGTCGCAGTAGCTTTACGCAGATAAGCACGCAACTTGTCATAACGCGATACTCCGCCTGCATCAGTAGGGCGTATGCGCCCGCTAAAAATATCAGGACACACACGTTGGTGGCCATCTGCAGAAAGCGAGTAGTACCAATAAGGTAGCTCCGCATCCTTGCCTAGCGACTTGAACTTAAGTCCGAAATCATCATAGAATCTATCGCTTGGTACTGATGATTCACGGCGGTCTTTACTCTGATCCATCTTGAAGGCTGATGTAAGATGTTGTGCGTCACGCACCATCGGTATCGGTATGTCGCCAATGAGTACAGCGCCCACTATGGCGTCGCGTTTCTTTTCATGCAGACTGATAAGTTGTGTGCGTATACTATCTGGCACCTGCCATTTGTCAATCACAATATATACTTTATAATTCTGCTTTTTTTCCAACGCATACACATAGTCATCGAGTTCCGTGCGAGCTTTTTTATAGCTAACAGCATCAATGACCACTGCTACACCATCCCTTGCCGATGCCGACAAGACAACAAAGCAAGAAATGATAACGAGGCAGTATGTCTTAAATATTTTTTTCATAAGAGTAATGGTTTTCAAAAGTTGACATACACACCAAACTCGCCACGGGTGAGCGATGTAGATTTAAAGTAGGCATAATACTGTGCGTCATCTTTGTAGGACGTAGACAGAACCTTACCGAACAGACCTAGGCGTACGTCTTTTGCTACAGGAAAACAATAGTCGGCAGAACCCCCTAAACATATACGCTTAGCCGATGCATACTCAAATTGACGTGTTACATAAATGCCAGTTATGTCATCGGAACCTGTCACGTTAGTGCCAGTGGCAAACTGGCGGTCTTTTATCGGCGTAACATATCCTGTGGTAATCTGTGCGCTAAGAATGCCATTGCCAATGATAAAGTGTTTACCTACGGTGAGATTGAGCGCAAGGTTACTCCACTGCTGCTTTTGCGTACCGTTGTCATTGTAGTGCTTTAATGTGTTGTTGGTAAGTGCTGTAAGTAACGATGCGTAGAAATCGCACTGTCCATCGGTTAGATGGTCGAATCGATACTCGGCAGTAACGGCCATGTCTTTTTGTTTCTGTATGCGCGTCTTGCTCAGAACCTCATAATATGAGATGTTTCCATGCTGTGTGTCGGTAAGTTTCTTTTGGTCATACCAGTCGGAGTTACCGTTAGCTATCTCAGCCCCTAATATGATGTTGTGGAGCATACGTTCGTTATGTGAGAACATGAGGCGGTCTTTCACATTGAGACAGTTAAAATAGTAGTCGCCGCCCTTGAATGTATAGGCAGAGCCACCGTCGGTAGCTTTTTCGTTACCTGCTGAGGCTTTTAACAGCACAATGTTCTGAAACGGAGAGCCTGATGGCTTGAATGTTACCGACAGTTCACCTGAAAAAGTTGTACCCTTATAGTCGCGCTGATAGCCCGAATCCTCACTGCTTGAACGGCGATAATAGTCACCCATACCTTTCAGAAGGAAATATCGGTGATTTATAAGCGGATTGACCACAGTGTAGGAAAGATTACTACTAAGCAACTCTAAACGTGCTGCCAATCCGAGTACCCATGCCGATGATATGGTAGCATCGGCACCTGCCGTTATGTTGAAGCGCGACGTGTTTGTTTTTGGACGTGGGTCTGTTTGGTCGCTCATGCTACCTACTGTTAGTCCTGCCCCTAATCCTCCTTTTATATTCTTGGTGAAACGATAAGCGAACTCTGCACCCATGGCGAATGTTTCAGCGTTTCCGTTACTTGCTACTGAGTCGGCAAGCACAAAAGGATTTTTAGGGATAAGAAAAAGAGTTGAGTTCCATACCTGATTCTTATAGCTTGTATTTATGTAACGTATGTATCCAGATACGTCTATACGGTCAAAATGGTGAAGTCCCCCAAGCTGTACATTAATATTATTGACATTGCCAGCCGTTCCAGCATCGTGAAAGTCTCCACGTGTGAGATCGTAACTCACGAAAGCCTCGCCTGTGGTTTGAATGCGGTTGTACGCAAGGCGTGTGGGGTTGATGCTATGGTAACGTATGTTGAATAATTCGTTTACCGCACCCTCATGTCCCTGTTTTGCTGCATTGCCAAACTCGGTTTGTGCCGCGACTTGTGCCGCACTGGCAGCCATGACACATAACATAAAATATTTATTCATTATTTTTCGAAGTTAACGAGTTTATGAGTTGACAAAATATTGAGATTGCAAGTTTAAAGCAAACGAGTTGGTAGCTTTGAATCTTTATGTTTTCTAAAGATGTAAAGCTATCAACTCGTTAGCTAAATCACTTATCCACCTCAGTTGGCTTTACGCCTGGTGTAAGCGGCTGATTGTTAAGAAAGTCATTAGACGAGTTGTTGGTGTCTTGATAATAGGCACGTCCGTTAACAATTTTAGAAACCTTTCTTCTAATGCATTTGCCTACCCATGTTTCAGAGGCAGATACACCCTGTGCGTCATCCTTGGGGAGGAATGTAGGATAATGTGTCTCATTGTCATTATTCCAGATGTCTACGGCATCGAGCACATATTTGCTCGGTATCATAAGAAACTGCATTGTGCTGGTGCTGTTTGGAGTTGTCTGCAAGTTTGCTGGATCAGCGGCATAGGCCTCAGGAGTCATGCCGTTAGGCAGTTTTGCAAGGATATAGGCACGTCCAAAAAATCCTAGACCGAATGCCTTCATATAAGTGTTGTTTTGGAAGATAATGCTTAGGTTAGGGGCATTGTAATCGGTCTCGCCTTTTACGTTGGAGATGTATATTTCCCAGTCGGCACCCGAAAGGTCTACGCAGTAGTTGCCTTCAGGGGCTAGTTTGCTATGGTCTGCTGCGTCTTGCGCTACAACTACGCTTTCACCTGGCTGAAGAGGATATTCTTTGCCGCCACTGGTTCCGGGAAAAGCAACAACGGTGCCTTGGCCACAGGCATAGAGATCGGTTATACCGGCAGCTTGCCATGCATTTTTTTGAGTTTGCTGACCTGCAGGTGCAGACATTACAATACCATCAAGATACTGAACTTCATCAGAGTTGTTCACGATTTCAAAATATCCATCAACCATGTAACCCATTTTACCACCAGTGGTGTAAATAGCTTTGAATACAAGAGGCGACTGATATACGGTCTGCAAGGCAAGCGCTACGGTTTGGTTTGCATACACGTCGGCAGAGCCTGTGGCCACTACACGAGCTGTAGCGTCATCTTTTATCTTACCGCTCACGGAGAAGGAGTACTGGCCCTGTGTTAGCGTTATCTTTTCACTTGCTGACTGCAACTTGATGGTGTCATTAACTGAGCCTTTTGTTGTGACAAGTTTAAGGTCTTCTACTGATGTAGCGTCTACGCCATCAGGCATAGAGATGTTAACTGTTACTTCATAAGATTTTACTTCTGGCTCGTCATTGTCAGAGCATGATACTATGGGCACAATAGCCGCAATGGCAAGCAGTGCCCAGATGGTCTTTAAAATAGCTTTCTTCATTTTCTTCTATTATTTATTATATATGTTATGTAGTTAAAAATGTTCGTTCTTAAATTCAAAATTTAAATTTTACCTCTGCCCCAAAATACATGTCTGGATAGAGTTGGCGTTTGGCTAGTGTATGTTTGTTTGTATGCCACTTACGCTTGTTTGTGAAATTGTTTGCCGTAAACGATAGTTCTGCTATGCGTCCAAGTTCTTTTGTGAAGCGGAAATTAAATAGTGCCCATGGTTTCACAACATCCTTCTCGAAAGCATAAGTCTGGAAGCGCTGCATCATCAGACAGAGCGTTGCGTCATTGGCCATCTGCGGTTGCCAATCTGTATAGTGTCCGCCTCGGTCATAATAACCAATTGGGTCAACAGCCAGATAGTCGCGACCTTGATAGTTTACGATATGTGTGCGGGGGGTGCCAGAAGCGTCATTGTAGACCATGCGCTCACTATCATACCACACCACCTGTACAGTTGTTGTGAAAATCATTTTCACAGCAGGCAGGTGAGTGATGAAGCGGAACGTTGTGTTAAAGCGGTCTTTTACTGTACCATAACCAGATGGCATAACAGCCACATAGTCGAAATTACGATTGATATAGTTGAGCGATGTCTCCTCCTCTGTGCGCGACACATGGAACCATGCGCCGTTTATGCTTAGCGAGGTGCGCAGTGGTTTGAATACTCCGAGGTCTAAGCCATACTCTATGCCATGCTTAAGCGAGCGTGAGTTGTTGGCTGGCCGCCCCCATGTAAGCATGTCTGTAATCTGTGTTTTCTGTGCCTTTAACTTTTCATTATTATATATATATGTAACGTCGCCGGTAGAAGCATCATACATAGGGTCTGTAGCCGTGGCCGGCACATCGTAGCGCGTATAGTTAGCCCAGTAGAGCTGCGAAGCAAAACCGAACTCGTGGGTGTGGCGCTCGTTGAAGTATGTTACGTATCCATTCACTTTTCCCTTACGGAATGATAGTCCGCCCTCTAATTTTCGTGTGTGCGCTGGACGAAGGTTGTGGTTTGTGGTGTTGCTAATAACATCTGTGGTGAGTAGGGCCAGTCTGTCTTTTGCGTTGTCTCCATATTTGCTCAAACTTACGTTGTCGTAATACACATTATCTGGATAGAGGTAGAGTAGCGTAGGCATCTTATTACTCAGACCAAATCCTCCTGTGAGCGACAGGTCGTCAAAGAATCTGTTGTTGCTCTTGTTGAGCAGATTAATTGTGGCGTTAACACGTGGCTCGGCTACAAACATTCCTTTATTGCCGCCACTTTTGTCGGCATTGAGGAAGAGGTTGCTGAAACGCACGCCAGCCTCTACTTCTGCTCGTGTTGTTCCGATAGCTAGCGACAGCTTGTCGCTAACAAAGCCTGAGAGGGTGTGGAGAGCTGGAATATCATTAAATGCTCTAGGACGCAAAGTCTGCGCACCCATAGCTTGTGGAGGGTTTTCCATGTCGAAAATCAATCCATCGCCCTTGTTGGCATCGTAGGTATATTCGGTACCGAGTTTTAGTGTCGTGTGATTGGTACCTCCAAGTCCCACATACTTGTTGGCCATAAGTTGTGCATAAATATTGACCGGTAATCCGTCAATGCGGTATTCTGAGTGATAACTCTTGTTCTTGAATACCGCTTCATGCACGCCTGGTTCGCGTACGTTTGTGATGACACCATCAGGATTGGATATGAGGTCATAGTGTTCATCGCTAGTTTTCGACACTTGTGCTGATAGATTATAGTCAATGCGTGTGATAAAACTCTCACTTGAGGTATAACTACCATTGAATGAGAGGCGTGCGCCAATGTTCTTGTTTTTAAAATGCAGGTCCTGCTCCTCATATTGCGGATCTTGCTTGCGGTTGTTTATGTTGGAGTAAACTGCTCCTTTAACGTTAAACGATAATCCATTCCAGCGATTGCTGTATCCAGCCGTAGCAGTCATGCGGTCATAGCCAAGATAGTGGCGACGCATGTCGCCCCACGACTGCGACCAGTCTACACTGAAATTGATGGCTCCACCTCCATCCAGCGCGAAGCCCTTTCCTGCATACACTAGCTTTGAGTAAGGGTCGGTTTGTACTTTTGCCTCCCATGGTGTACGTCCAGATTTGGTCTTTACAATAACTAATCCTGAAGTTAGGTTGCCATATTCAACACCCGGAATACCACGCACTACTTCTACCGACTCTATGTTGCCGGCACTTACTGTACGTAGGTCGGCACCCTGTCCAGCTGTCGTTTGGTCACTCATGCCGTCACTTTGAGCTCCAGAGTTGGAGCCATATCGTGTTGGTGAAAGGGCCTGTAGGTTTGCATTGTTGCTAAGCGGTGTGCCGTCTACCACCACTCCTGTTCCTAATGCGTTATTCTTGTCGTCGTCGTCAATTTCCCTTATATGGGCCTGCGACAACTTGTTGAGATTAGGATTCTGGGTAAGGTTGCCTGGAATAAGTTGTAGTATGTCGCTCACACTCTTTGGCTGTATGTGGCGAATGGCGTCCTCACCGACAATCGATTTCGATCCCATTTGTACTTGTCGTGCGGTTACAACAACATCGTTGAGTTGCAATCCAAGTTCATTGAGTGTTACGTTTATGGTGCGGTCGGCATCTACAGTGATTGTACCAGTGACGGTTTGGAACCCCACGAAAGTAACCTTGTATGTGTATGTACCTTTAGGTACGTTGCCCAGCACAAACTGCCCCCCCATTACTCGTACTGGTAACAAGGTCGTTGTTTAGGATGACGGTGGCAAGTTCCACGCCATCGCCCTTAGTGTCTTTGACTGTTCCAGACACCTTGAAAGTCTGTGTTTGAGCGTTGGCCGATACTGAAATTGCTATGAAGAGCGATGAAGTTAATGTTTTGAAATTCATATGTTTACCAAATAAGTCTCAAACTGTTAATATTTAAATATGCTTGGTTTTGGACAACTCTATAATCCGGAATGCAAACGTACTTGTTTGGTAACTGCTACACAATACCCAAAAGTGGTTATTTGGGTTTAGTTTGCATGAATTGTGCTTAAAAAATTGATATAAGTATGAAATTGTCGCTAAAAGTGATAAAAAACTAACATTTTATTTTGCTATATTGAATTATTCTATAACTTTGCGGCCATATAAAACGAAAAAATAGATGAATACATTGTTTATACATATTTTGCTATGCGGTTTGATTATTCTATTGGTGAAGCCAGTGGGAAGTGAGTCGCATGCTTAATAATGTATAACCAATATGATATAAAGCCTTTCTCACTTCCCGGTGCGAAAGGCTTTTTGCATATAAAGAAAACAATAAAGAACGAGAATATTATGAGTGACAGATTATTTATTTTTGATACGACATTACGCGATGGCGAACAGGTGCCAGGTTGTCAGTTAAACACAGTAGAGAAGATTCAGGTTGCAAAGCAACTGGAGAGTCTGGGTGTGGATGTGATAGAAGCAGGATTCCCTATATCGAGTCCTGGTGACTTTAATTCGGTTATTGAAATTTCGAAGGCTGTTACATGGCCTACCATCTGTGCTTTGACACGTGCGGTGCAGAAAGATATAGATGTGGCTGCCGATGCGTTGAGATTCGCCAAGCATAAACGTATACATACAGGTATCGGAACTTCTGACTCTCACATTAAATATAAATTCAATTCTACTCGTGAAGAAATTATTGAGCGTGCGGTAGCAGCGGTTAAGTATGCACGCCGTTATGTAGACGATGTAGAGTTTTATGCAGAAGACGCTGGCCGTACAGATAATGAATATCTGGCCCGTGTGGTAGAGGCGGTTATTAAAGCCGGAGCTACCGTGGTTAATATTCCTGATACTACCGGATATTGCTTGCCAAGCGAATATGGAGCAAAAATAAAATATCTGGTAGACCATGTAGACGGCATAGACAAAGCCATCATTTCTACGCATTGCCATAACGACTTGGGTATGGCTACCGCCAATACTATTAGCGGTGTACTGAATGGAGCGCGTCAGGTAGAGGTTACTATTAACGGTATTGGCGAGCGTGCCGGAAACACGGCACTTGAAGAAGTGGCTATGATTCTTCGCTGTCATCATTCTATCGATATCGATACTAATATCAATACTCAGAAAATATATCCTACAAGCCGTATGGTGTCGAGCTTGATGAATATGCCGGTTCAGCCCAACAAGGCTATAGTAGGACGTAACGCTTTCGCTCATTCTTCGGGTATTCATCAGGATGGAGTTTTGAAGAATGTTCAGACTTACGAAATTATCGACCCTAAAGATGTGGGTATTGATGATAACGCTATCGTATTGACTGCACGCAGTGGACGTGCGGCTTTGAAGCATCGTCTGCACGTATTAGGCGTAGAGATGAATCAAGAGAAACTCGACAAGGTATACGAGGATTTCTTAAAGTTGGCTGATAAGAAAAAAGATATCTCGGACGATGATATCATGGTATTGGCTGGTGCCGACCGCAATGTAAATCATCACATCAAATTGGAATATCTGCAGGTTACAAGCGGTGTTGGCGTTCGTTCGGTAGCAAGCCTCGGCTTGAACATTTCGGGCGAGCACTTTGAAGCTGCTGCTACAGGTAACGGTCCGGTAGACGCTGCTATAAAGGCGGTTAAGCAGATTATCAAACGCCAAATGACATTGAAAGAATTTACTATCCAGGCCATCAGCAAGGGTAGTGATGACGTAGGTAAAGTACATATGCAGGTAGAATACGACGGACAGATGTATTACGGCTTTGGCGCTAACACGGATATTATCGCCGCATCGGTTGAGGCTTATATCGACTGTATCAATAAGTTCAAGAAATAATAACGAATAAATAAATCCTAAACGAGCGAGAAAAATATGGCTAACACTTTATTTGATAAGATATGGGATGCACACGTAGTGCAGAAGGTAGAAGACGGACCTACCCAGTTATATATAGATCGTCTTTATTGTCATGAGGTAACCAGTCCGCAGGCTTTTGCGGGTATGCGTGCCAGAGGGTTGAAGTGTTTTCGTCCGGAGCGTATCTACTGTATGCCCGACCATAATACTCCGACTCACGATCAGGACAAACCTATTGAAGATCCTGTATCAAGAACTCAGGTGGATACTTTAGCTAAGAATGCAGCCGATTTCGGCTTGGCGCATTTCGGCATGATGAATAAGAAGAATGGTATCATTCATGTGGTAGGACCGGAGAGAGGACTTACTCTGCCGGGAATGACCATAGTGTGCGGCGACTCGCATACATCTACTCACGGAGCGATGGGAGCAGTTGCTTTTGGTATCGGAACCAGCGAGGTAGAGATGGTAATGGCTTCGCAATGTATCTTGCAGTCGCGCCCCAAGACTATGCGTATCACCATTGACGGCAAGTTGGGCAAGGGCGTAACCGCTAAAGATGTGGCTCTTTACATGATGTCGAAAATGACAACCAGCGGCGCGACAGGATATTTCGTGGAATATGCAGGCGAAGCTATCCGTAGCCTTACTATGGAAGGACGTCTTACACTATGTAATCTGAGTATCGAAATGGGAGCGCGTGGCGGTATGATTGCCCCCGACGACGTAACCTTTGAATATATTAAAGGACGCGAGTATGCTCCAAAAGGCGAAGAATGGGATAAGGCTGTAGCGTATTGGAAAACATTGAAGAGCGACGATGATGCCGTTTTCGACAAAGAAGTTCGCTATGATGCCGCTGATATTCAGCCGATGATTACTTACGGAACAAATCCGGGTATGGGCATGGCTATAACAGACCACATCCCCGTTACCGACGGAATGAGCGATGTAGAGAAAGCATCTTTCGAGAAATCATTGAACTATATGGGCTTTAAGCCGGGTGAATCTTTGCTTGGAAAGAAAGTAGATTATGTATTCTTGGGTGCTTGTACCAACGGTCGTATAGAAGACTTCCGCGCTTTTGCTTCTATAGTAAAAGGACGCAAGAAAGCGGATAATATCATTGCTTGGTTGGTACCCGGTTCTTGGATGGTAGACGAGCAGATTCGTGAAGAAGGACTCGATAAGGTATTAGAAGAGGCTGGATTCGAAATCCGTCAGCCGGGATGTTCGGCTTGCTTGGCTATGAACGATGACAAGATACCAGCCGGCAAGTATTCGGTATCTACCAGCAACCGTAACTTTGAAGGTCGTCAGGGACCAGGCTCACGTACCTTGTTGGCAAGCCCGCTTACAGCAGCGGCAGCAGCAGTGACAGGAGTGATAACCGACCCCAGAACATTACTTTGATTTTCTTTAATACGTAGAAAGATGAAACAGAAATTTAACATCATAACCAGCACTTGTATTCCACTTCCTTTAGAGAATGTAGATACCGACCAGATTATACCGGCTCGTTTCTTGAAGGCGACCACACGCGACGAGAAGTTTTTTGGAGATAACTTATTCCGCGATTGGCGTTATAACCCCGACGGAACTGTAAACGAAAACTTCGTACTGAACGACCCTACTTACAGCGGCCAGATATTGGTAGCCGGAAAGAACTTCGGTAGCGGTTCCAGTCGTGAACATGCGGCTTGGGCTATAGCCGGATATGGCTTTAGAGTAGTGGTATCGAGCTTCTTTGCTGATATCCATAAAAACAATGAGCTGAATAACTTCGTGCTTCCGGTAGTGGTGAGCGAGCCGTTCTTGAAAGAATTGTTCGATTCTATCTATGCCGACCCGAAGACAGAGGTGGAAGTAAATTTGCCAGAACAGACTATAACCAATAAGTCGACAGGAAAGAGCGAGCATTTCGAAATCAACGCTTATAAGAAACATTGCTTGATGAACGGCCTGGACGATATCGACTTCCTTGTACAGAATAAGGATAAGATAGAGGCTTTCGAGCATAACTGATAGGGTTATCGAATAACCAATAAGAAACAGAATAGAGATGAACGAGAATCCGAGAATAGAAATCATGGATACAACACTCCGCGACGGTGAACAGACCAGCGGAGTGTCTTTCGTGCCTCATGAAAAACTGATGATAGCGCGTTTGCTGCTCGAAGAATTGAGGGTAGACCGTATAGAGGTGGCATCGGCACGAGTGTCGGAAGGTGAGTTCAACGCTGTGCGGATGATTTGCGATTGGGCGGCGCGCAAGAACTTGTTGTCGAGGGTAGAAGTACTTGGATTCGTAGATGGTAAGACTTCTGTCGATTGGATTTATAATACTGGATGCCGGGTGATAAACCTCTTGACCAAGGGTTCTGAAAAGCATTGTACTTTTCAGCTGAAGAAGACGTTGCAGGAGCATTTGGCTGATATCCGCAAAACTGTGGCGTATGCCATTGATAAGGGGATGGATGTAAATGTATACCTTGAAGACTGGAGCAACGGTATAAAGGATTCGCCAGATTATGTGTTCGGCTTGGTAGACGGGCTGAAAGATACAGGCATACGTCGTTTCATGTTGCCCGATACTTTGGGTGTCCTCAATCCGCTTCAGGTGATAGAGTTCATGCGTAAGATGAAGAAACGCTATCCAGATTTGCATTTCGATTTCCATGCGCATAATGATTATGATTTGGCAGTAAGTAATGTACTGGCAGCCGTGCTGAGCGGAGTGCGAGGGCTTCATACCACCATCAATGGCTTGGGCGAACGCGCGGGCAATGCTCCGTTGTCGAGTGTGCAGGCTATTCTGAAAGATCATTTTCATGCTATCACCAATATAGACGAGAGTCGCCTTAATGAGGTAAGTCGTCTGGTGGAATCGTATTCTGGTGTTAGTATTCCGGCTAATAAGCCTATTGTTGGCGAGAGCGTATTTACGCAGGTTGCTGGGGTACATGCCGATGGCGACAATAAGAACAATCTGTATTGCAACGATTTGTTGCCCGAACGATTCGGCCGTGTGCGAGAATATGCCCTCGGAAAGAATTCTGGAAAGGCTAATATCCGCAAGAACTTGGAAAGTCTGGGCTTGGAACTCGATGAAGATTCGATGCGTAAAGTCACTCAGCGCATCATCGAGTTGGGCGACCGCAAGGAACAGGTTACTCAAGACGATCTGCCTTATATTATATCTGATGTGCTGAAGCACGACTGTATAAATAATAAGGTGAAGTTACTAAGCTATTTCGTTACATTGGCAAAGGGACTGAAACCTATGGCTACGCTAAGTATTGAAATAGACGGACAGGTATATCAGGAAAGTTCATCTGGCGATGGTCAGTATGACGCTTTTGTACGTGCACTCCGTAAGATATATAAGGAGGCACTGCATCGCAAGTTTCCCATGCTTACCAATTACGCCGTGTCTATCCCTCCGGGCGGACGCACTGATGCCTTTGTGCAGACGGTGATCACGTGGAGTTACGAAGACAGGGAGTTCCGTACACGCGGACTTGACGCTGACCAGACGGAAGCTGCCATTAAAGCTACCATCAAAATGCTAAATATAATAGAAGAATAAGATATAAAAAACAGAATAAGATTATGGATTTTAAAATTGCTGTATTACCGGGCGATGGTATCGGTCCCGAAATTTCAATTCAGGGAGTAGATGTCATGACTGCCGTTTGTAAGAAGTTCGGACATAAAGTAAGTTACGAATATGCTATCTGTGGAGCTGATGCCATTGACAAAGTAGGCGCCCCATTCCCAGAAGAAACTTATCAGGCTTGTAAGAATGCCGATGCGGTATTGTTTTCTGCGGTAGGCGACCCTAAGTTCGATAATAACCCTACTGCTAAGGTTCGTCCGGAACAAGGTTTGTTGGCTATGCGTAAGAAATTGGGCTTGTTCGCTAATATCCGTCCGGTGCAGACATTCAAGTGCTTGCTTCACAAATCTCCGCTTCGGGCCGAATTGGTAGATGGTGCCGACTTCCTATGTATCCGTGAACTTACCGGCGGTATGTATTTCGGCGAGAAGTATCAAGATAACGAGAAGGCTTACGATACTAATATGTATACTCGCCCCGAGATAGAACGTATCTTGAAGGTTGGTTTTGAATATGCCATGAAGCGCAACAAGCATCTTACGGTTGTAGATAAGGCTAACGTTTTGGCTTCATCGCGTTTGTGGCGTCAGATTGCTCAGGAAATGGCTCCTTCATATCCGGAAATAAAGACCGACTATATGTATGTTGACAATGCGGCTATGCGCATGATTCAGGAACCTAAGTTCTTCGATGTAATGGTTACGGAAAATACTTTCGGTGATATCCTTACCGATGAAGGTTCTTGCATTAGCGGTTCTATGGGATTGTTGCCATCGGCTTCTACCGGTGAAAACACTCCTGTATTCGAGCCTATCCACGGTTCTTGGCCTCAGGCTAAGGGATTGAATATCGCTAATCCGCTGGCTCAAATCTTGTCGGTTGCCATGTTGTTTGAGTACTTCGACTTGAAAGAAGAAGGCACTTTGATTAGAAAGGCAGTAGATGCTTCGCTCGACGCTAACGTGCGTACTCCGGAAATTCAGGTAGAAGGTGGAGAAAAATACGGTACAAAAGAAGTTGGCGCTTGGATTGTAGATTATATTAAGAACGCTTAATAACACCTAAGATTAATTCGTTTTTATAGAATAGGTGATAGAGTGCGAGCGGTCTGTATGACTTCTCGCACTTTTCTTTTATAATACTCCTTTTAGATTTGATTCTTATACCATGCGTTAAGTATTTGCACTTTATTTGAGGGCATAAAAAATCCCCGACCGAACTTTCGTTCAGTCGGAGGCTTTATCAAGTATTTACAGATAGCAAAATTAAGCTTCTTCTGCAACAACTTCGAAAGGAATTTCAACAGAAACTTCCTTGTGAAGTTTAACGATTGCTTTGTAGTGGCCAACTTCTTTAACCTGTTCTTTAACAACGATAATCTTACGATCGATGTTATGACCCAACTTAGCCAATTCGTCAGCGATCTGGATGTTAGTAACAGAACCGTAGATAGCACCTGTTGCGCTAACCTTAGTCGGGATAGTCAAAGTTACATCCTTCAATGATTCAGCAACTGCTTCAGCATCTTTCTTAATCTTTTCCAATTTGTGAGCACGCTGTTTCAATTCTTCAGCCAACATTTTCTTTGCAGCTGGAGAAGCGATCACTGCCTTGCCTGTCGGAATAAGATAGTTACGACCATAACCAGACTTAACGGTTACAATATCATTTTTGTAGCCCAAGTTAGCTACGTCTTCTTTCAAAATAATTTCCATACTCTTATTCCTCCTTTATTATTTCATCATATCTGTAACATAAGGCAGTAAAGCCAAGTGACGAGCTCTCTTAACGGCCTGTGCAATACGACGCTGGAACTTCAATGAAGTACCTGTAATGCGGCGCGGAAGGATTTTACCCTGTTCGTTCAAGAATTTCTTCAAGAATTCAGGATC
>ULXU01016934.1_pt1 | contig 43838 bp, 39 predicted proteins | sample 1961521 | NCBI WGS metagenome assembly ULXU01 (sample SAMEA4835845, study PRJEB28245) | human gut metagenome | biome: gut microbiome; material: fecal sample | place: Denmark | collected 2008
AGCTCAGTTGGTTAGAGCACATGACTGTTAATCATGGGGTCATAGGTTCGAGTCCTATTGGGGGCGCCATTCTTGGCCTTTTGGAGAAGCGGTTTAACTCACATGCCTTTCACGCATGCATTCACGGGTTCAAATCCCGTAAAGGTCACCATTTTTGAAACTTATCTGTTACTTGAATAACAGATTTTTTTCTTTTTTATCATATGTAAAAAACAATATTTTGTAAATAAATAAACATAAAAAGGGAAAAATAAATATAAATAGAATAAAAGAATTAAAAATGTATAAAGAAATACTATTTTTAATATTGAAAGATATTTGATTTTATAGTATAATAATAGAAAGGAGTATGAATATGAAAAAAGAAAAAACTAATAGAAATAATAATGATAAGCAGGTAGTAGAAAAACAACCAAAAGAAGAGATGAGCAAGTTTGAAAAAATATTTGTTTACTCTGTAGTTAGTTTGGCAGTAATTCTATTAATAATAGTTATAATTGCTAATATCGGTACTGGAGGAGACAAAAACGTACTTGCAAGGAAATATCCTTCATTAAGCAGTGACAATGTATTTGAAATTATAGATATGAAGGAATTAAAAACAAAAATTAATAATAAAGAAAAATTCCAAGTATTATTTATAAATAAAGGTCAACACGATGCTGATTATTACATATATTGTGTTGATGATATTGCTAAAACTTTAAAAGGCGAAAATGAAGAAGAAACAACTATCTATGTGCTTGATTCTTCATATCTCAAAGATGAAGATAAATCATATTTAAGAATTGATTTAGATTTAGAAAAAGTTATTTATGAAGAACCAAGTCTTATAATGTTTAACTATGATAATAATGTTTCTGATAAAATAAATCATAGCGTAGACAGAAACTCAACTGATAGATACGATGTTGAGAAATATAATGGAAACTACTGGTCACTTCTTGTAAAGTATTTCCGTGATTGCATAGACATGAATACTAATCAAGAAAATTAAAATATTTTGAAAGGATCATGGTGATTAGAATGAGATGTATATTCATTTATAATCCCGTAAGCGGAAGAGGTAAAGTACTTAGACATCTTAATTATATAGAAGAAACACTTAAGAAAAAATATGATGAAGTTGTTATGTATCGTTCTAAATCATCAGATGATATAAAAAAAGTAGCTTACGAAAGTTGTAAGGAATTTGATTCAATCATTTTCAGTGGTGGTGATGGAACGTTTAATGATATAGTTTGTGGTGTATCAAAAAGTAATATTAGACCTCCATTAGGATACATACCTTTAGGAACTGGAAATGATAATTCACGTAATTTAAAAATTCCAAGAAATGTTAGAGGAGCTCTAAAGGTTATTCTTGATGCAAAAACAATTTATCATGATATAGGAAAAATTAATGATAGTTATTTTGTGTATGTTGTTGCGTTAGGTGCTTGTACAGGAACACCTTATACAACCAAACAAAAAGCAAAAAAAATTTTAGGCAGATTAGCCTATGCACAAGATGGAATAAATGAGTTTTTCTCTCCTAATGTGAAAAAGGTAAGAATACATGCTAATGGCAGCACAATAGATACAACAGTTCCACTTATTCTTATAATGAATACAGTATCAGTTGGAGGAATGCCTTTTAATCGATATGGGCATTTAAATGATGGAAAATTTGATGTTGTTTTAATAAATAATGGACCAGGTCATGGAAGATTAAATATGATTGGCTTCTTTATCTTAGGATTATTAGGATTTAGAAGAGGTAAAAGGCATTCGATATCAATCCAAAGTGATAAATTCGTAATCGAAGTTGATAACGATTCAACATGGTGTGTTGACGGTGAAAAAGGTCCAAGTGGACCAATTACTATTGAAAATTTACATAATCATATAAGAATCTTTGCACCAAAGAGAAAGGCAAAGACACAAAAAAATATATAAATGGAGAATACAATGGATAAGAATAAAGCACTAGAATTATGGAAACTCGAAATGAAAGATAAAGAGTATGCCTATGACTTTTCCGGAAGAAAAATTAAAAAGGATGATTATAATAAAGAAAATCAAGTCGGATGGGTTGTAGGTTATATGAAACCACTTGAATTAGGTGGCAAAGATTATGATGGTAACACAATCATAATGCATCATACAACTTTAGAAGAAAAAGGTCTTAACTACCCTGAATTTCAAATCATGAATAAAACATATAAAATAGTTTATGATGATAAAGAAGATTTTTATTATATTGAAAAAACTAGTAATGATGATGGTGGTTTTATCTAAAAAAATAGAGTTGTGATAAACTCTATTTTTTAAAAATTGATATATATGTGAAAGGGAGAGGAGAAGTATGATAGAAGAATAGGGGATTCTTCAAGCAAGCATATTTGCTTGCAATATTATTATTACTCATAATAAAATAATTATACATAAAAAAGGTGAAAAAAATGAGAATTATTTCAGGGAAACATAAAAGCAGACAACTCACTACATTAGAAGGTCAAAATACAAGACCTATGACTGATAGAATGAAAGAGTCAGTTTTCAATACAATAGGACCTTATTTTGAAAATGACATCGTATTAGACTTATTTGGAGGAAGTGGTGCCCTAGCTTTAGAATCAATATCACGAGGATGTAGTTTTGCATATATCGTTGAGAAAAACTATCAGGCTTTTAAAGTTATAACTAATAATGTAAAACTTTTAAATGAAGAAAGTAATGTTCGTGTATATAATTCAGATTATAAAGTAGCATTAAATAAATTTATAAATGATAAGAAGCAATTTGATATCATTTTCCTTGATCCTCCTTATCGATTAAATATATGTGAAGAGTTAATAAATACAATTTTAGATAATAATCTATTAAATGAAAAAGGAATAATTGTCGCTCAATATGTTAGAGGTAATTTTGTTCCTCAGGAAAATATGTATTTAAAAATAATAAAGAATTACAATTTTGCAACAAGCGAATTATGTATATTTCAAAAAAAAGATAGCGAAGAAATAAATAATAAAAGTGATAATCATTGATAAAAATCTCCCGTAAAAAAATGTCTTGTACATTTTTTGATTATTAAGAATTGTTGCTACTTGCATATGAATACAAAAACCATTAAATGAAATAAGTAAAACTAGTAACAAATAACTTATCTGTGAGAAACTATTAATTAGAATATTACAGCCATTAGATAGTTCAATAAAAGATAAATAAATTTTTGAAATCCCTAAAGAATTCAAAGCAAAAATTAACATTGAAGAGATAACCATATACAAAGCTATTAAAAGAAGTAAAAATGGTAATTTGTTTATTAGTTCCAAAAAATTAACATTGGTTTCATTTTCCTTATTAATAATAATATTTTTACGAGTAAAGAAAATGGCAATAATAATATTAGTTATGATATGAATCAAATAGATGAAGAAAAAAGTATTTATATTCTTTGAAATAGCATATATAAATAGAGGATTTATAAATGATGATGATAGAAGTAAAACTTCCGCATCTTTAGATGTAATGTATTCTTTAGATAGATATTCGGTAATATATGTTACTGTTGAAGGGTTACCAACAAAAATACTTACAATAAATAAATTAAAAGCATTTTTTGTTTCGAACTTGAGTATTTTTCTTAATGGTTTTAAAATGAAAATAATGATGTTAATTGCCTTTGTACTTATTAGTGCCGATGAAATAACATACATTGTAATGAGTGATGGAACAATCTTATTGAGCCATAACTTTAAAGTACTTATGATTTCATATGTAAATAGACTGTTTTTAGAAAAAAAGAAAAAGATAATTAAAAGAGAAAAAAATATTACAAAAACCTTTGTAAAGAAAGAATAAATATTATGCATTGTTCATACCTCAATAATATATATTATTATTAGGAAAAATAAATGAATAAAAAGAAGGTGAAAATAGTGAATTTATCAGAAGAATTTATAGAGAAATATAAAAAACTAGAAGAGGTTATCGAGAATAAATACAAACTAAAAAAAGGGACAAGTGCTGTTGCATTTTTAGAAGCTAAAAGTGAATTTTCTTCAATATCTGATAAACTTAAATATTGCCGTGAAGTGAGAAATTTTCTCCAACACGAACCAAAGATTAACAATAGTTTTGCTGTGACACCAAGTAAAGAAATGATTGAATTAATAGATTATATTATTGATTATATTGAAAATCCACTTAGGTGTTCTAGAGTTGCTATTAGAATGAAAGATATGTATTATTGTAAAATGGAAGATAAAGTTTTAGATTCTATTATTAATATGGATCATTTAAAATATTCTCATATTCCAATTATTGAAAATGGTGTTTTAGAAGGTGTTTTTTCAAAGACATCACTATTTAATTATATGATCAGTAAAAGGAAATTTTCTTTAGAAAAAGATTTAAAATTCATAGATATTAAGGAATTTATTAGTCCCTTTGGCAATAATTCTGAGTGTTATAAATTTGCTCGATATGATGAAAAATTAGATAAAGTGAAAGATATATTTGAAGAGAATTATCAAAAAGCAATTCGTGTTGCTATTGTATTTCTAACTGTTAGTGGTTCACGAAGCGATAAGGTCTTAGGGATGATTACACCATATGATGTAATTAAATAATATAAGGAGTTTTTATGAAAAAAATAAAAATGTTACTAAAATGGATAAAGCCACATATTCCCGTATTTTTGCTTGTGTCCTTCTTTGCAATATTTTTACCACTTACATATTCTTATGTTCCTCAGTTTATAAGATATGTGTTTGATATAATTGGTGAAGTGCAAGATGGTGAAAATACATTACCTGTATTTTTACTTAACTTTTTTGGGAGCTATACAGGAATTAAATGTGTAATTGTCGTTTGCTTAACCCTAATTATTTACCAAGGGTTAAGAGGAGTGTTTATGTTTCTAAATGGCTATATCAAAGGAAAACTTTCCGAAGGAGTTTCTTTTGATATGAGATTAAAACTATATCACAAATTGCAAAATCTTCCAGCATCATATTATAATAATTCTGATACTGGAGATTTAATTCAAAGGTGCACATCAGATATAGATACTATAAGAGCATTTATCAGTAATCAATTACCTAACATACTATATATATTAACATCAATATTAATGGGGGCATTTCAAATGGCTTCAATAAATGTAGGCATTATGTTAATTACAATGATTTGCATACCTATCGAAATAGTGGCTTCAATTTTCTTCTTTAGATATGTAAGTAAAAAATTCGAAGAAATTGAAGAACATGAAGCACAAATGACAAGTGTCCTTGAAGGAAGTATTAATGGTGTTAGAGTTGTTAAAGCATTTGCGAAAGAAAAATATGAAATTGATAGATTTAATAAAAAGAGTTATACACTATCAAACGAAAATAAAAAATTAAATCGCATTATGGGTTTATATTGGGGCTTTAGCGATGGATTTGTATCATTGCAATATGCTTTAACTTTAGGATATTGTATTTACCTAGCCCAAAGTGGATTGAAATCAAGTGATATGATTGTTTGTATATCTTATATTTCAATGCTTGTTTATCCTATAAGAAACTTAGGAAGAATAATTAGTGATTTTGGTAAAGCAAGTGTAGCCAGCAAACGTATAGATGAAATACTTTTACTAGACGATGAATATAAAGTAAATGGAACATTAAAACCAGAAATTAAGGGTAATATTGAATTTAAAAATGTATCATTTAAATTTGATGATACAAATGATCATCTTTTGAATGATATAAGTTTCAATATTAAAGCAGGTGAGACAGTAGCTATTGTTGGAAAAACAGGTACAGGAAAATCAACAATTGCTTCGATACTTGTAAGAATGCTTGATTATGATAAAGGTAGTGTTTTACTAGATGGCGTAGAACTTAAAGATATAGATAAAAAATGGGTTCGCGAAAATGTAGGAATAATCCTTCAAGAACCATTCTTATATCAGAAAACTATTTATGAGAATATTGCTATTGCTAAGGATAATTTATCTAAGGAAGAAGTATTTAAGGCAGCTAAAATAGCAGCAATTCATAAAGACATATTAGGGTTTGAAAAAGGTTATGAAACAGAAGTTGGTGAAAAAGGAACAACCCTTTCAGGAGGGCAAAAACAAAGACTATCAATTTCAAGAATGCTTGTTTTAAACAAACCAATAATGATTTTTGATGATAGCTTAAGTGCTGTAGATACAAAAACAGACTTACAGATTCGTAACGCACTACATGATCGTGATCAATCATTAACTTCGATTATTATAACTCATCGAATAACAACAGCAAAAGAAGCTGACAAAATAATCGTTTTAGAAAATGGTTCAATAAGTGCCATTGGAAAACATGATGAACTTGCTTCTAAACCAGGTTTATACAAAGATTTATGGGATATTCAAGGTGATTTAGAACATGAATTCGTAAATATGGTTAATAAAACAGTAAGTGAGTAGAAAGGAGCAAGATATGAACGAAAACGAAGATTTCGAATTAGAAAATGAAAAGTCCGAAAAAATAAGTTTATCAGTATGGAAAAAAATATTAAAGATTGTTTTAAAATCAAAGAAAAATACAATAGTACTTATGATATGTTTAGTATTTCTAGCAGTCCTTGATATTGCAACTCCATATGTTAGCTCAAAAGCTTTAGAAGTATTTTTTGGAGATAATCCAAGATATAATTTAATTTGGACATTTATAATGATTTATGTTATTATCGCTATTTTATATACAATAGTAATCTATTTGTTTATAAAAAAAGCAGGTGATATTGAAGCAGAAGTTTCATATGAAATCAGAAAAGAAGCATTTACGCATTTGCAAGAATTATCATTATCATACTATGATAAAAATGCAGCCGGTTGGATAATGGCAAGATTGACAAGTGACTCAAGAAAATTAGCAGAAATAATTTCTTGGGGTGTAGTTGATATGGTATGGGGATTAGCCACTATGGCAGGAATTTTAATTATGTTATATATTAAAAATCCTTTATTGTCATTAATTATTACAGTATTAATTCCAATTCTATTTATAATATGTATGTATTTCCGAAAGAACATTTTAGAAGCATATCGTAGTGTTAGAAAAACTAATTCAAAAATAACTGGTTCTTTTAATGAATGTATTCAAGGATCTAAAACAACAAAAACATTAGTTTTGGAAGATAAAAAGTACAAAGAATTTAAAGAAACATGTAAAGATATGAAAACCCAATCAATTAGAGCTATTATTAGATCGGCAATTCTATGGCCAACGGTTTTAGTAATCGCTTATATAGGAGTATCCTTAACACTAGGAATTGGTTCGGCATCAGTTTTAGGTGTCATAGGAGGAGTTGCTATAACTGGTCCAGTACTATATTTATTTATTAATTATACTACTCTATTTTTTGATCCTATATTAAATATTTCTAGTACTTTAGCTGAGTTGCAACAAGCACAAGCAGCTGCAGAGAGAATAATTGGTTTGATTGAAACAAAATCTGACGTAGTAGATAGAAAAGATGTTATCGAAAAATATGGTGATATTGCTAATCCAAAACGAGAAAATTGGGAAGACATAAAAGGTGATATCAAATTTGACCATGTAACGTTTAGTTATTTAGATAATGAAATTGTTCTTGATGACTTTTGTTTAGATGTAAAGAGTGGTACAAGTGTTGCTCTAGTTGGGGCTACTGGTTCAGGAAAATCTACAATTGTTAATCTATTGTGTCGTTTCTATGAACCGACAAAAGGACATATACTTATTGATGGAGTTGATTATAAAGATAGATCAATAACTTGGCTTCATGAAAAGATTGGTTATGTTTTGCAAACTCCACATTTGTTTCAGGGAACAATAAAAGACAATGTGAGATATAGTAAGCTAGACGCAACCGATGAAGAGATTATGGAAGCATGTAAAAAGGTAAGTGCTCACGAATTTATTGTAAAACTTGAAAAAGGATATGATACAGAAGTTGGTGATGGTGGCTCAAGACTATCTTTAGGTCAAAGACAATTAATTTCATTTGCGAGAGCCGTTCTTATCAATCCTCGTATTCTAGTTTTAGATGAAGCAACATCTTCAATTGACACCCAAACTGAAGTAATTATTCAAAAGGCAATGGATAAGATGATGGAAAATAGAACTAGTTTTATTGTTGCACATAGATTAAGTACTATCATAAATGCCGATTTAATTCTTGTAATTAAAGATGGAAAGATTTTAGAAAAAGGTAATCATAAAGAGTTATTGAAGCTTAAAGGTGAGTACTATTCACTATATAAAAATCAGTTTATCAACGAACAAATGAAAAAATCAATAGATTAATACTAAAGGTCAAGGCTAGTAAAAAGTAAAGTCTTGACCTCTATTTTGATAAACAAAGTAAAACTTTAAAAAAACTCTTGCATTTTAAATCACTTTGTAATATAATAAATATGCTAAATTGTGTCCCAGTAGCTCAGTTGGATAGAGCAACGGCCTTCTAAGCCGTGTGTCGGGCGTTCGAGTCGCTTCTGGGACGCCATTTTTTTTTGCATTTTTTAGGATAAATATAAATTATAAAGTAGTCCCATTTTTAAAAAAATTATAATAAATTAAATTTTTATGTTGAGAAATGTAAAAAAATAGAGTATAATATATAAGGTATTGCTGGCGTAACTCAGCTTGGAAGAGTAGCGCACTCGTAATGCGCAAGTCGGGAGTTCGATTCTCCCCTCCAGCACCATATAAAAAAACACGTTAGGCAACGTATTAAAATATATGAAAGGATAAGAATATGGAATACACAAATGATGTAAAAAAAATGTGCAGTGTTAGACAAGGTGGAAATTTTGGTTGTGCTCCAATTCCTCAAGAAGGTAAATGGACATATTCTAAAGAAATTAAAGACATCAATGGTTTAACACATGGTATCGGTTGGTGTGCTCCTCAACAAGGCGCATGTAAATTAACTCTTAACGTTAAAAATGGAATTATTCAAGAAGCATTAGTTGAAACAATTGGATGCTCTGGAATGACTCATTCAGCTGCAATGGCAAGTGAGGCAATCGTTGGAAGAACTGTTCTTGAAGCATTAAACACAGATTTAGTTTGTGATGCTATCAATACTGCTATGAGAGAGTTATTCTTACAAATAGTTTATGGCCGTACACAATCAGCATTTTCTGAAAATGGTTTACCAATTGGTGCTGGCCTTGAAGATTTAGGAAAAGGCTTAAGAAGTCAAGTAGGTACATGCTATAGCACATTAGCAAAAGGACCTCGTTATTTAGAATTAACAGAAGGTTATATTCTAAAAATAGCTCTAGATGAAAATGATGAAATTATTGGATATCAATATTTAAGTTTAGGTAAATTTATGGACTTCTTAAAACAAGGAATTCCTGCTGAAGAAGCATTAGAAAAAGCTAAAGGACAATATGGTAGATTTAGTGAAGCTAAACGTTATATTGATCCTCGTAAAGAGTAGGAGGCAAAATTATGGCACTATTTGAAAGTTATGAACGTAGAATTGATCAAATCAATAAAACATTAAAAGAAAATGGCATAGAGTCAATTGAAGCTGCTAAAGCTTTATGTGATTCATATGGAATCGATGTATATAATTTAGTTAAGAGCATTCAACCTATCTGCTTTGAAAATGCATGTTGGGCATATACTGTAGGTGCAGCTATCGCATTAAAGAATAAAGCAAAAACTGCTGCTGAAGCAAGTAAGTACATAGGTGTTGGTTTACAATCATTCTGTATTCCTGGAAGTGTTGCTGATGATCGTAAGGTTGGTTTAGGCCATGGAAATCTTGGAGCAATGCTATTATCAGATTCAACAAAATGTTTCGCATTCTTAGCTGGACATGAATCATTTGCAGCTGCTGAAGGCGCAATTGGTATAGTTAAAAAAGCTAACAAAGTACGTCATGAACCTTTAAGAGTTATTTTAAATGGTTTAGGCAAAGACGCTGCAAAAATTATTTCTCGTATTAATGGATTCACATATGTAGAAACATTATTCGATTATATGACTGGAAAAGTTAATATCATAAGTGAAACTAAATACTCTGATGGTGAAAGAGGATTAGTTCGTTGCTATGGTGCAAATGATGTTCGTGAAGGTGTTGCAATTATGCATTTAGAAGATGTTGACGTATCTATTACTGGTAATTCAACAAACCCAACAAGATTCCAACATCCAGTTGCTGGAACATATAAAAAAGAATGTATCGAAAAAGGTAAGAAGTATTTCTCTGTAGCATCTGGTGGTGGTACAGGAAGAACTCTTCATCCAGATAATATGGCAGCAGGTCCTGCTTCTTATGGTATGACAGATACTATGGGTAGAATGCATTCAGATGCTCAATTTGCTGGTTCTTCATCAGTTCCTGCTCACGTAGAAATGATGGGATTAATCGGTATGGGTAATAACCCAATGGTTGGAGCAACAGTAGCAGTAGCAGTTGAAGTTGCTTTAGCATTAGAAAAGAATAAATAATTAGAAAAGAATAAATAATTAGAAAAGAATAAATAAATCATAGATAGATTTTATATTTATCTGTGATTTTTTTTTATAAAAAAAAGAGGAAAATACCTCTTTTGTATATTAGATATATGGATCATACTTGAAACTTGGCATAAGTTGTAATTTAAAAAGATTACGAACATGCATATCATCAATTTTTTCTTTAATTTCTTTTTCAGGTTCAATACCTTCACGAATGTATTTATCTAATACATCATATGTAAAACCTAGATTGTCTTCATCGGTCTTTCCACATAAGCCATCAATAGGAACTTTATGTGTTAGTCTGTGAGGTAAGCCTAAATACTCACCTATTTTTTTAACTTCAGTAACTGTGAATGTTGAAAGAGGACTAAAGTCACCAGCAGCATCTCCATATTTTGTTGAATAGCCTACCCAATCTTCAGACATATTACATGTATTAGCAACACGTCCATTCATCGATTGTGAGATAGCATAAAGAGTAACCATTCTTACACGAGAAGGAAGATTTGTTTTTGTTTGCTTTGTTAGTTCAAAATCACTTCCTAAAGCATCATAATATGCTTCGACAGTGTTTTTAATATTAACAACCTTATATTTAATACCAAGATTATTGCAAAGTTCATAGGCGTATTCAATATCATGTTGTTCACCTTGAGGCATCAAAACTCCAAATACACGATCTTTTCCTAAAGCTTTTACGCAAAGACTTGCGCATACGCTACTATCTTTACCACCAGAAATACCGATTATTACATTACAATCTTTTCCATTTTTTTCAAACCATTCTTTGATCCATTCAATGCATTTGTTTGTAGCATCACTGACATTAAAATTATACATAAATCCTCCTTATAGTAACATAGTGTCTTGTTCAGTTTCAGTAGTTACATCTATTCGTAGCTTTTTAAGAATAGAAATAACATCAGGGTTAAGCATAACGCTTGAATGCATTTGTGCTCCCTTTAATTTTGATATTTGGGATAAGGCTTTTTCGGCCATTGCATTTGTTTTTGCGGTAATAGCAAGGCAAATTAAAACGTCATCAAGCGTAAGTATATTTGATTGATTATTTAAATAAGTTGTTTTTAAATTCTGTAAAGGTTCAATAATCCCTGGAGAAAGTAATGGGATACTATCATTTATTTTGGCATAGTACTTTAAAGCATTAATAATTGCTGCACTTGTAGCATCTAACAAATCTGATTTTTTACCAGTTATTATTTTTCCATTATCAAGTTCAATAGCAACACAATGAACATTAGTTTCTTTTGCTTTTTGTAAACAAGCGGCAACACATTTGCGATCATCAACAGAAATTGATAAGCTATTCATAATTAGAAGAAGTTTATCAACAGATTCATTACTATCTTTTCCTAATTTTAAAGAACATTTTGCATCTAAATATCTTCTAATAATTTCATCTTTACTTGTTTTTTCAGCGTTCTCATTATTTGTAATAGCAAAACCAACCATATTAACTCCCATATCTGTTGGTGAAAGATAAGGGCTTTTGCCATATATTTGTTCAAACATTTGTTTCAAAACTGGAAAAACTTCAAGGTCACGATTATAGTTAACACTACTTATCCCATATGCTTCTAAGTGAAAATAATCTATCATGTTAACATCATTAAGATTAGTAGTTGCAGCCTCATAAGCTAAGTTTACAGGGTGCTTAAGAGGTAAATTCCAAATTGGGAAAGTTTCGTATTTTGCATAACCAGCTTTAATTCCATGCTTATTTTCATTATATAGTTGTGATAAACATACAGCCATTTTACCGCTTCCAGGTCCAGGAGCAGTTACAATAACTATTGGTTTAGTAGTTTCAATGTAATCGTTCTTACCAAATCCGTCATCACTTAATACTTTATTAACATCATATGGGTAGTTTTCGATAGCATAATGTTTGTATGTTTTAATGTTTAGATTTGATAATTTAGTTATAAATTCATTTGCTTGACTTTGATTATTATATTTAGTAATACAAACACTTCCAACAAGCAAATCATTTTTCTTAAAAAAATCTATTTGTTGCAGGCAATCATTTTCATATGTTAAGCCTGTGTCACTTCTTGTCTTCGAGTTTTTAATATCTTCAGCACTTACTACGATAACAACTTCAAGTTTATTCTTTAACTTTGAAAGAACTTTAACTTTTGAATCAATTTCAAAACCTCTTAATACTCTAGAAGCATGATAGTCACAAGAAAGTTTACCACCAAATTCTAGATATAATTTGTTTTCAAACATTGATACTCTTTCAAGAATTTTTTCACTTTGAAGTTTCAAATACATATTATTGTTAAAGGAAATGTTTTTCATGAATATCACCTCAAATTTAAGATTATTTTATCACATTTTTCTGATAGAAACAATAAAAAAAGAAAAAAGGTTAAAGAAACCTTTTTCATTCTTCAACATTTTTATGTTTTAATGTTAGATTAACAAGCCATTTCTTCTTTGAAGTAAAGAAATTTGAAAGCCATAGTTTAAATAAATCAGCTGAGTGTGATATTAAATATACAGTAACGACATTTAACCCAAACTTCTCTGCATTCATCCCAAAGAAAATAGCTAATGGTAAACTAATCAAATATGTTGGTGTTTCATCAAGAATAAAAGCTCTTATGCTATCACCACCAGCACGCATTGTAAAGAAAGAAACAGAGTTATAGCAATAAATGCCTGTAAATATTCCAGTAATCATCACAAGATAAATAGTCAATCTTCTAATTTCTTCGGTTGGATTAAATAATTTAATTATTAGTGGACTTAAAGCAATCATTAATAATCCCAAAGTAACACCTAAGAAAACTGATAAACCTTTAAGTTTATTAAAATCATCTAAAGCTTTATCAAAATTATCTTGACCTAAGTCAGCTCCAATAACAATAGCAGTTCCACTGCCCAAGCCTGCAAAGATAATGAAGAATAAATCACTAATATTTTGTGAGTAACTATAAGCAGCATACCAAATATCATTTTTATAAGTGTAGAATTTTGCAAGAAGTACCATTCCCATTGACCAAAATACTTCATTAAGAACAAGGGGAATTCCCTTTTTTATATAATCAATAAATAATAATTTTGTTACAAAGAACGCTTTGAAAGAATTTCTAAAATAAGAATTTTTATTAATGAATAAAAAGTAAACAAATACCAATAATTCAAAAACACGAGAGATTGTTGTCGCAATAGCAGCTCCACCAGCACCAAGTTCAGGGAATCCGAGATTACCATATATAAAACAATAATTAAAGAATATATTCGTAATAATACCTATTGTTGAAGAGGCAAGGGCAATTTTTGCTTTTTCAATTGTTCGAAAACAATTAGCAAAGAAAATATTGAGAACTGTAATAATTGTTCCGTATTTAATATATTTCAAATATTCATAACCATAAGCTCGTGATTCACTAGATTCGATATAGGCGTCAACGACATTATTACCAAAGAATATAATTACAAGAGTTGAAAGAATACCAACAATAATGGAAATGTAAAAACCAAGTCTAAACGTTTCTTCGTTTTTCTTGCGATTTCCAGATCCAAAAAATTGTGCAATAAAAATACTTGATACTGTGGCAAAGCCAAGCCAAATGAAATTAAGTACGAAAGTTAAGCGATTTGCTGCTGAAACACCATTATAAGCAATAGAATTCGGTGTATAATTATTAATCATTATATTATCAATATATCCAGCAACAGAAATAAGAAGCTGTTGAAGCATGATTGGGATGATTAATGCAAAGATAGATTTATAAAATGTTTTATTACCGATATATTTTTTAATATTCATTGGTAGACTCCTTTTTAAATAATTTAAATAAACTTAATGCTATAGCAAATACTGCTAAAACAAGTGAGACAAAATAGAAGGTATTATAGGAATAAGTTTTTATAATGATTCCATTTATGTTATTCCATAAAGCTAAGTAGATGGAATAGAAAAATGTAAGCATCATAACAGCAACACTTGCGGCTTCTTTCTTAACAATTTTTTGAACGTATGAGAAGGCTGTGTGCAAAATAAAGGCATAACCTATTCCTCTAAAAGATGACAAGATGATAACAACATATATGTTTAAATCTAAAAAGTTAACGAGCATTCTAATTGAAAGAAGAATGCTTGAAACGAACAAAAGCGGATAAGTTAGTTTAGTTTTACTTTCTTTAAATGTTTTGTTTAAGATAAAAAGAGTAACAACTTCAAATAAAACAAAGAATGAATAAATTAAGCCATATTGATCGGAGCTAATTCCTCTTGATTCTAAATACAAAGAAAAGAATGAATCGGTTGTAGCTTGTGTTCCCATAAGAAGACAATAGAAGATAATGAAAAAGATGAAAGATTTATTTTTGAATAAATACTTTAAAGTGTTTTTAATATCTACCTTTTTAGAAACAATTTCTTCATTATCAAATTTTAGTAAAGATTTATAAATTCCTCCACAAATAATAAACAAAATACCAGCAATTATAAAACAAACCTTAAAATCAAAGAATTTTGTTACATAGCCGCCAAGCGTTGTTCCAACAATGTATGCGCATGAGCCAAATATTCTTATACTTGAATAGTTAATATTAGTATTACAAGCATAAAATGATGTTATAGAGTCAAGAAGACCATAATGGCATGATCCAAATATGGCAAGTAATATTGTTAGAAAGGAAACAAGATAGAAGTTACTAGAAAAGGAAATTAGAATAATAATTATTCCCTCAAGAATAGTAATGATTTCTAAAACTGTTTTAGTTTTATTAATTTCTTTACAAAGATAAGAATATATAGGATTTAATAATATAGATAAAATAGGGGAAATAGATAAAATGAATCCTATTTTATTTTCTATAAGCCCTATGCTTTTTAAGTATAAAGCAAAAAAGGGATAAAAAAAAGCATCACCTAAATACCGAATTGTTGTTAGTAGTTTATATTTTTTTGTTTCTTTCATAATATAAATATCCTTTTTGTGTTCTAATAGGATATATTCTATCATATATTATGATAAAAAGAAACATTTAATTTGAATAATAAAGGAAAATAGTGTATAATACCTACAGAAGGTGAGAAAATGATTAAAGAAAATGTTTTGGAAATGATAGGTAAAACAAGCCTTGTCCATTTAAAAAGAATTAGTGAACTATATAATAATAACATATATATAAAAGTTGAAGGCGAAAATCCTTTTGGAAGTGTAAAAGATCGTGTAAGTTTAAAAATGATTGAAGATGCTGAAAAAAAGGGAAAGATAAATAAAAATACAACTATTATTGAAGCAACAAGCGGAAACACAGGAATAGGTTTAGCTGGTGTTTGTTTGTATAAAGGTTTAAAGTTAATAATTGTTATGCCTGAAAGTGCATCAGTTGAGAGAATAAAAATAATGAAGGCGTACAAAGCCATAGTTTACTTAACTCCAAAAGAAAAGGGTATGCAAGGCTCAATTGATAAAGTTAAGGAATTAACTAAAGATATGACTGACTATTTTATTCCTTCGCAATTTGAAAATGAAAGTAATGTTTTAGCACATTATGAAACTACTGCACGAGAAATTGATGAAGAATTAGATAATATATATGCAATCTGTGCAGGTATAGGTACTGGTGGAACAATCACTGGTATCGGTAAATATTTCAAGGAGAAAAATAGAAAAACTTTAATTATTGGAGCGGAACCTAAGGAAAGTCCGGTAATAAATAAGGGAGAAAAAGGTCTTCATGGAATAGAAGGAATAGGGGCAGGGTTTATCCCAAAAATTCTTGACTTAAATGTTGTTGACAAAGTATTTATGGTTTCAACAAGTGATGCAAAGAAAAATTGTGACGAACTACTTCGTAAAGAGGCGTTTTTTATCGGATTTTCGAGCGGTGCTGCATTTGGCGCAGTTAAACAGTTAATTAGTAGTACCAGATGTAAAAACGAAAATATCGTAATTTTGAGCCCTGACTCAGGAATTAAATATTTATCAAAAATGGATGTGTAAAATGAAAGAAATAATTAACGAACTTAAAGAAACAAATTTTAAAAGAACTTCAAAAGCTAAAAGAGATGAAGTAATTGATTTATTAAATCAAGTAAGATATGTTCTTTTTCCTAATTTTTATGAAAAAATAATTGAAGACGAAGAAGATTATTTTTTAAGAAAATTACTAACAATAAAAATGCTTTTGAGATGTAATATGGATGCAACAGATGATCGTGAATCTAAAATTGAAGAATTTATAAAAAGCATTCCAACGATAAAAAAATATTTAGAGATGGATGTAGAGACATACTTAAAAAGTGATCCTGCAGCAGAATCGGCAGAAGAAATAATTCTATCATATCCAGGATTATATGCAATAAGTGTTTATCGCATTGCTCATGAATTATACAAACTTAATGTTCCTAATATACCAAGAATAATGACAGAAGAAGCTCATACAAAAACAGGAATAGATATTCATCCAGGAGCATCTATCGAAGATCACTTTTTTATAGATCATGGAACAGGTATTGTAATAGGTGAAACTACATCAATTGGAAGCCATGTAAAAGTGTATCAAGGAGTAACTCTTGGAGCAATAGCCATAAATGATGCGGAAAAACTAAAAGGTGTAAAAAGGCATCCAACTATAAAAAATAATGTCACTATTTATAGTGGAGCCTGCATATTAGGTGGTAATACTGTAATTAATGATAATGTTATTATTGGCTGTAATGCTTTTATAACTAAATCAATAGAAGCAAATCAAACAATTATATATAATGCTAATGACTTTCAAATAAAAAATAAAAACTAATCCTTAAAACAGGGTTAGTTTTTTAAATAAAATAAAAGGCTTGAAATAATATTCAAACCTATTGTTCCGAAATGGGGCGAATAAAGGGGATCGAACCCTTGCGTGCCGGAGCCACAATCCGGTGCGTTAACCACTTCGCCATATTCGCCATATAATTATAATGGCAGGGGTAGAAGGATTCGAACCCTCATCTACGGTTTTGGAGACCGCTGCTCTACCATTGAACTATACCCCTACGAGTACGCTCATATATTATACTAGATTTTATTGAATATTGCAAGTTATTTTTTTAAAAATTTTTATAATATAAATTATTTACTTTATTTTTCAAATAGTGTAAAATAAAGTATTGAATCAAATATTAAATATTTACAAAGGTGATTATATGAAATGGTATGTAGTATGTCTTTTAGTATTATCGATTATTCTTATTTTGTACTACTTAATAGCTATGGTTGTTTTCAAAAAAATATTTGGACGTAGTAATTTACAAGATAAAGATATTAATTTATGGTTAGAAAAAATCAAAAATGAAACTTTCAGAGAAGAAATCAAAAATAATATCAATAGATTAGAACATATTTCCAAAGAAGAAGTTATGATTAGTAGTTATGATAATTTTCGATTACAAGGATATTTATGCATTAACAAAAACATAAAAAATGAAAATAACAATAAAATAATTATCTTTTGCCATGGATTTCACTCTTCATACAAATTTGATTTTTCACTAAGTGGAGTAGATTTTTATGAAAAAGGATATAATTTTCTTTTTATTGACCAAAGAGCTCATCAAAAAAGTGAAGGTAAATACACAACTTTTGGAATAAAGGAAAGATTGGATTTAAAAAATTGGATTGATTATATAAATATGAGATTTTCTTTTACAAAAAATATTATTTTATGCGGAATATCTATGGGTGCTAGTACAGTTATGTATACATTAGCATTAGACCTTCCAACAAATGTTTCTGCAGCACTTTGTGATTGTGGGTATACAGTCCCTTATGATGAACTAAAATACATGGCTTCAAAAAAGGCAAAAGGCCTGGGAAAACTATTACTACCGATGGTTAGTTTGATTTTCATAACAAAAAATGGTGAATCTCTTAAATCAATGAACACATTAAATTCTCTTAAAAATAATAAAGTTCCTATTTTAATTATTCATGGCGAAAACGATAAAATGGTTCCTTCGAGCATGGGAAGACTAAATTATCAATATGCTAATAAAAATGGAACATTATTAACTATTCCTAATGCAGGTCATGGAACAAGTTATTTATATGATAAAGATAAATACGTTCAAACGGTTGATGAATTTCTTGAAAAAACTAGCAAAGATAAATTATAATAATATATGAGGAGAATAAATATGATTGAGTCAAAATATATATTGGATTAAATGATCTAACAACTAACACTCAACTTTTTGAGAACGAAAGGTATATAAAGATACTGAGAAATGTTTGCTATTCATACAAAGTTCCTTTTTCATTCAGTATACAAGAAGGAGGATATATTTATGAAAGTGGAGAGTATGCACGTGAAACAAGTCTCGTTCTTACACTTATTGATGCAAAAAAAAGTATTGTTGACGATATTGCAAAAGATTTGTGTGCTTTTTTTCACCAAGAATCAGTTTTAGTTACAGAAAGTCAAATTCAGGCTCGTTTTATTCGTGAAACATTAGAATAATGAATATTATAAACTATCAATAATAAATGTATCTTTCTTAGATATAATATTAGTAAAAAAGTAAAAAAGCCTCAAAAGGGCTTTTTATTTTAATTTCTTCACAAAAGCACGGCGACGTTTGTGTTGAATAGTTTTAAATCGTTTCCACTGATTAAGAATTGCATGATTATCTTCGAGATTAAGATTAGTCTCTGCGTACTCAACCCTTGGATCCATAAGCATCTTCATTGCGTAAGCAGTGATTGCTGAACTAATACCCTTGTTCATATATTCAGGTTTAATACCGAATAAACAAAAGTCAATGATTTTAGGCTTGTTAAGGGCATGTAATATTTTTATAAGAGCTAGAGGAGTTAAATGACCTCTTGATTTTTGAACGGCTTTTGCAAGAGAAGGGAAGCATAGTGCAAAACAAATAGGATTGTCATATTCATCAACAATTAGTCCAACATTATTAGGTTTAATGACTAACTTAAAAGTCTTTAAAGTGTTTTTGATCATTTTGTCAGTAAATGGAACAGTTCCATATAAGTTTTCATATGTTTCGTCAAGTAGTGCAAAAATCTTTTTGCCATATTTTTTTAATAATTCATTTGTTGTTTTGAATTCAGCAAATTTCAAGTTGTATTTTTGGAGCATAAGTCCACTTACACGTTCTAATTTTTCATCATAAACATCAGGTGCATAAATTTTGCTTTCTATCCAATCAACTTCTTTAGTATATCCCAAACTTTCAATTAAACTTTGGTAATAAGGGTAATTATATTGTTCTTCAAATGTAGCAAGTTCATTAAAACCATCAATTAAAAGACCTTCACGTTCTAAATCAGAATAACCTAATGGCCCACAAACAGTATCCATACCTTTTTCCAAAGCCCAATTTTCTAAAGCTTCAAAAAGTTTTGATGAGACTTCTCTATTATTTATGGCATCAAATCTTGTGAAACGAACTCTTTTTTCTATTCTTTTTGCATTTGATGCTCTTTGAAGAATACCTTGAATTCTACCAACAACTTTTTCGCCATCATAAGCTAAAAAGAAGATGGAATCACAAGTATCATTATATATATAATTTTTCTTAAAAATCTTTAATTCATCGCCATAAAGAGGAGGAACAAAGTAAGGATTGTTTTTATATAAATCTAATGGAAAGTTAACAAATTCTTTTTGCTCTTTTCTTGTTGTTACTTCTTTTATTGTAATCATAAATTATCTATGCATTGAGTGAAAAGCAACACCTACACCACTAGGGCCGCAATGGCTTCCTGCAGTAGGGTTAACAACAACATACTCAATGTTTAATCCTTCACCAAATTTTTCTGTAATCATCTTTCCTAATTCTAAAGCTATATCTAAAGCATCAGAATGTCCAATTACGATTCTGTGGTTTTTAATATCATCACCAATTTCTTCCATTGTATCAACAAGTTTTTTAAGGGCTTTTGTTCGTCCATGCTCTTTACCTATATTAGTCATTTTTCCATCTGCACCAATATAAATAATTGGTTTAATACCAATCAATGAACCGAAGACAGCAGCTAAGTTACTAACTCTTCCACTAGCCTTAAAGAATTTTAAGTCGTCAGCATAGAAGTAGCAAGCAAATTTGTCAACTTCTTTTTCAGCCCATTTCATAATATTTTCGATTGATTCGCCCTTTAAGTACATGTCACCGATTTCTTTAACTATAATATTACTTCCAATGGTAATAGCTTTAGTGTCTATAGCATAAAATTTTCTTTCGGGATATTTTTCTTTTAATTCAGAAATAAGAGCATCCATAGAATCAAAAGTTGCTGTCATTGCTCGAGAAAAATGAACATATAAGATATCATCACCATTTTGAAATACTTTTTCAAAATAGTTGCGATAATCTTCAATGTTTAGAGCACATGTTTTTGGTATAACACCATTTCTTAACATTTCGTAAAATGGTTTATAATCAAAAACTTCGTACTCTTTATATGGATAATATATTTTATCATCAATTACGTATGGCATACTAATTAATTCATAGCCATATTTTTTTGCTTCTAATAAAGTTAAATCAGTATCAGAGTCAGTAAATAATTTAATCATTATAGCCTCCTTTTAATATTTAGATGTATTAATTATATATTTTTTTTATCTAAAAGTCAAATCAAAAAGGTTTAAATGAGTTATTGTATAGAAAATTGTTGAAAAAAGATTAAAAAAGGTTTAAAATAAATATAGGAATAAAAGAAATGGGAATTTAAACTATATGAGGAGAATAATAATATGATAAAAATAATTGTTGATGGATTTGGTGGAGATAATAGTCCACAAGTTAACGTTGAAGGCTCTGTATTAGCACTAAATGAAAAAAAAGACTTAGAAGTAATAATAACTGGTGATGAGGATAAAATCAAAGAAGAACTTAAAAAATACACTTATGATGAAAATAGACTTAAAATAATTGATGCTAAAGAAGTTGTTTCGTGTAATGAAAAACCTACAGAGGCTATAAGAAATCGAAAAGAAAGTTCCCTTGTGAAGGCTTTAATTCACTTGCATGATAATGATGATGTACATGGATTAGTTAGTGTAGGTTCTACAGGTGCAGTTTTAGTTGGGGCTGTTTTACGAATTGGAAGAATTAAAGGAGTTCAAAGGCCAGCATTTTGCCCTATTCTACCTACAATGAATGGAGGAATAGTTGGTATTTGTGATAGTGGAGCTAATGTTGATTGTGATCCTATAAATTTAAAGCAATTTGCTATCATGGGCAGTTTATACTTAGAAAAGGCATATGGTATCAAAAAACCAAGAGTTGCTTTACTAAATATAGGCACAGAAGAAGAAAAAGGAAACAAATTAAGTAAAGAAGCATATCAATTATTAAAAGAAACAGAACAAATTAATTTTGTTGGTAATATGGAAAGTAGGGACTTACTTTCTGGAAACTATGATTTAGTTGTCTGTGATGGATTCGATGGCAATGTTTTAATTAAGTCGACTGAAGGCGCATGCTTAGAAATGCTTAAACTTGTGAAGAAAACAATTAATAGTTCATTTAAAAATAAACTTGGAGGACTTCTATTAAAGAAATCTTTATATGATATTAAAGATATGATGGACTATAACAATTATGGTGGAGGAGTAATGCTTGGAACGAAAAAAATTATCGTAAAAGGACATGGAAGTAGTAAAACAAAAGCTATAAAGAATTGTATCTTACAAGCATATGAAATGGAAAAAAATAATTTATGTTCTGTAATAAGTGATGAAATTGCAAAAATGACAGAAGAGTAAAACAAAAAGGCCTATTCGGGCCTTTTTTAAATTAAATCCACCAATTAGGTGTAAGCTTATCTAAAGTTGTAATGATTTCCTTTTCATAATCAAGCATTATTTCAATTTTATGGTAATCATGTGGCATTAATTGAGTCATCAACTCACGGCAACTACCACAAGGAGGTAATACTTTTTTATCCCAGTTTACAGCAATAACTTTTTTTATACTATTCTCACCATTTGTAATCATATTGAAAATAGCATTTCTTTCTGCACATATTCCTAAAGTGCAAGCACCATCAATACAAACACCGACATAAATCTTTCCTGACACAGATTCAATGGCAGCGGCTACTCCACCTGCTTCCATCCATTCTGAGATTACGTGAGGATTTAAAACATCAAGTGCTGCTTCATAAAGTTCATTCCATTTTTTATCCATAGTGGCATCCTTTTTTATTGTATGAGTAATTATGTAAAATAAAAAACTTGTTTTATACAAGTTTAAATAATCAAACAAATGGTGCGGGTAACAGGAGTCGAACCTGCACTCGTAAGAACTAGAGCCTAAGTCTAGCGCGTCTGCCAATTTCGCCATACCCGCAATTGCCATAATATTATACCACATATTTTTAAAATTGCAATAGGAAAATAAAAAAATTTACAAATTATTATAAGTATGATATAATATTTAAGAGTAAGGAGGTTTAACCTTATGAATAAATATTATGATTGTGTAATAGTTGGTGCAGGCCCAACTGGAATTTATGCATGCTATGAATTAATGCTTAAAAGACCTGATTTAAAAGTTTTATTAGTAGATAAGGGACATGACATAATGAATCGTAATTGTCCAATACTAAATAAAAAAATCAAAAAATGTCCTAAAGATGCAAGTGGTCACAGTGGCTGCCACCCTAGCTGCTCTATGACAAGTGGATTTGGTGGATGTGGTGCATATTCAGATGGTAAATTTAATATAACAGATGAATTTGGTGGATGGATGAATCAATATATTGAAGATGATGAAGTCCTTGATTTAATTAAATATGTAGATAATATTAATTTGTTGCATGGGGCACCAAAAGAATTAACTGATCCAACTACAAAAGAAGTATATGAAATAGAAAGAAAAGGTATTAGCGTAGGATTAAAACTTCTTAAAAGTCAAGTTAGACATTTAGGAACAGAAATTAATTTGCAAGTATTGACAAGTATAAATAAAAAATTAAAAGAACATATGGATTTGCAATTTGAAACTCTCGTAAAAGACTTAATAATTGAAGATGGAGTATGTAAAGGTGTCATTTGTGAGAATGGCGATAAAATATATGCTACATGCACTGTTCTTGGTGTCGGAAGAGGCGGCTCGGAGTGGTTAAATGAGACACTAACAAAATTTGGAGTTAATTTTAAAAATAATCGTGTTGACATTGGTGTTCGTGTAGAAACTAATGACATAATAATGGATAATATTAACAAAAACCTTTATGAAGGAAAATTCATATATAATACAAGTGTTGGAACAACAGTAAGAACATTTTGTTCTAATCCTAGTGGTCATGTTGTTGTTGAGAATCATGAAGGAATTATGGTATGTAATGGTCATTCATATCATGATTCAAATTTAGGATCAAAAAACACAAATTTCGCACTACTTGTTTCACATGAATTTGATGATCCTTTTAAGAATCCTAATGAATATGCTACATCAATAGCTCATTTAGCTAATAAATTATCTAATGGTGGTGTAATTGTACAAAAATATGGAGATATTTTGAAAGGTAGAAGATCAACAAAAAAACGTATTGATGAAGGATTTGTTAAGCCAACTTTAAAAGAAGCTGTTCCAGGTGATCTCGGATTAATTTTGCCATATAATACAATGAAATCATTAATAGAAATGATAGAAGCATTAAATTATGTCACTCCTGGTATAGCTAACGCTCATACACTTTTCTATGGAGTAGAAGCTAAATTTTATTCTGATAGAGTAGATGTAAATAATCAGTTTGAAACACAAATCAAAAATCTATTTGTTGGTGGAGATGGTGCAGGTATTACTAGAGGTTTAGCTCAAGCTGGTGCTAATGGTGTAAAGGTTGCTCGAGTAATTTGTGATAGAATAAAAAAATAGTTATTTCAAAATAAGTGTTAATTTTATGACACTTATTTTATTTTTTTATTGCATTGTTTTTAAAAGTATTGTATAATATTTATAAACAAATGTATAGGAGTGATGAACATGTATAAAAGTACAAGAGGATTAGAAGGCATTCATGCTAGTAAGGCAATTATTGATGGAATTGCTAGTGATGGCGGATTATATGTTACAGATATAGATTTTTCATATAGTCAAAAGGATTTTGACAGATTAAAGAAATTATCATACAAAGATTTAGCAGTAGAAATATTAGAAAAGTTCTTAGATGATTTTACAAAAGAAGAAATAACCGATATTGTATATAAGTCATACGATAAAACCTTTGATATTGATAGTATCGTAAATGTGAAAAAAGCTAAAGATAAAATTTATTTTTTAGAACTATTTCACGGAAAAACACTAGCTTTTAAAGATGTTGCTCTTCAGGTACTTCCAAACTTGTTATCAGTAAGTAAGAAAAAAAATAACATAAATGAGAAAACAATTATTCTCACCGCAACTTCAGGAGACACTGGTAGTGCTGCTCTAGCAGGTTTTGAAGGTAAAGAAGACGTAGAAATGATCGTTTTATATCCTAATCAAGGAGTAAGTGAAATCCAAGAAAAACAAATGTTGCAATATGAAAGTAAAACAAGGCATATATATGCTGTCGAGGGAAACTTTGATGACTGTCAGAATTTAGTTAAAAAAATATTTAGTGAGGAGAATAATAAAAATTTATCCTCAGCAAATTCTATTAATATTGGACGTTTAATTCCTCAAATAGTTTATTATTTCTATGCATATTTTAGAATAGCAAGAAAAAAAGAAAAAATAAATGTTGTTGTTCCTACAGGGAATTTTGGAGACATACTTGCAGGTTATATAGCTAAAGAAATGGGACTTCCAATAGAAAAATTAATTTGTGCTTCAAATCAAAATAATGTTTTGGAAGACTTTATCAGAACAGGTGTGTATGATATTAATAGACCTTTTAAAAAGTCAATATCACCATCAATGGATATACTAATTTCTTCAAACTTAGAAAGACTTTTATATTATAAGTTAAAAGATTGCAAAGTTATCAAAGAATTAATGAGTGATTTAAAAAATAAAAAGGTATATGAAGTTCATTTAGATATGGATGAATTTGTTGGCGAAAGCATTTCTGAACTTGAAACTTTCTCTGGAATCAGATCAGTTTATGATTATTATGATTATGTGATAGATCCACATACGTCAGTTGCTTATGGCTCTTTTAGAAAATATCAGACTGAACATAACAGGGAGAAGAATAAGGTTAAAACATTAATTCTTTCTACAGCACATCCAATGAAGTTTTCGAAAACAGTTTCTAAGGTTTTTGGATTTGATTTTGAAGATGAAAATGAAGCAATTGATTTTTTAGAAAAGGAACTTAAAGTAAAAAAACCAGAACAACTTAAAAATTTAAAAGAAAATAAAAAAACTATATTAAGTATAGACGATGCTTCAAAAAAAATAAAAAGTATAATAAAGGAGTGTAATAATGGTTAAAGTAGTAGTCCCAGCAACTTCAGCAAATTTAGGACCAGGTTTTGACTCATTAGGAATAGCTTTAACATTGTATAATGAATTTTATTTTCAAAAATCTAATGAGTTTGCGTTTGTTAATATGCCTAAAAAGTATTCTAATACAGACAATCTTGTTATAAGGGCATCACTTAAAACATATGAATATTTAAATGTTAAACCAGTAAAATATACTCTAGAAATAAAAAGTAACATTCCTTCTACTAGAGGGCTTGGAAGCAGTGCAACATGTATTGTAGCAGGAATAATCATTGCTAGTTACTTCTCAGAAAAAAAATTATTGCCAGAAGAAATTATTAAGATTGGTACAGAGATAGAAGGGCATCCAGACAATATTGCTCCAGCGGTATTAGGTGCACTTGTGGGTACAGTTAATTGTGATAAAATAATAACAAATAAATATTACGTTAACCCTAAATTAATCTTTACTATTGTAGTACCAGAAGTAAAATTAGAAACGAGTGAAGCAAGAAAAGTATTACCTAAAGAATTACCTTTAGAAGATGCCATATATAGCTTAAGTAGAGCAATAAATCTTCCGAAGGCAATAGGAAAAGGAAGCATTGAAATGTTATATGAATTGCTTAAAGATAAAATTCATCAACCATATCGTTTCCCTTTAATACCTGATAGTGAAAAATATTTACAATATTCAAGAATAAACAAAATACCATTCTGTATTAGCGGAAGTGGTTCATGCATGCTTTTTATCTCTGAAAATTCTATTATAGAAAAAATCACTGATATAAATAAAGGATATGAAGTTTTAGAATTAAAAGCATCAATAAAAGGTGGTAAAATATATGAAGAATGATTTCTTAGTAGTACACAAAAAAATATGCGGAGAAAATTATGAACAAGTAATTGAAGCAAGAAGGCTAATAAATGCCCAAAAAATGAGTATTTCTGAAGCCTGTGAGAAAATGGGTATAAGTAGAGGTACTTATTACAAGTATAAAGATTATGTTTTTGAGCCATCATCAGAGCTTGGAAAAAGAGCAATTCTTACATTTACTTTAAATAACAAAAAAGGTGTTCTCTCAAATCTTTTAAATCACATAGCAAATGAGTCTGGCAATATATTATCAATAAATCAAGAAATGCCTATAAATAACTTAGCATATGTAAATATATCAGTTGATGTTCTTGATATGCAGATGAACATTGATGAGTTGTTAAAGAAATTAAGAGGTGCTGAAGGAGTAATAAGTGCTGAACTTATCGCTATAGAATAGGAGTGATAATTATGAAAATAGCAATTTTAGGATTGGGAACAGTTGGATATGGTGTATATGATATAATCAAAACAACAGAAGTTTTGAAAGATATCGAAATAAAATATATATTAGATAGAAATTTAGAGTTACAAAGAATTATTCCTGAAAAAGTGACAAATTCATTTATTGATATACTAAATAGTAATGATATAGATACAGTTGTTGAATGCATGGGTGCTAAAGATTTTTCCTATAAATGCATAAAAGAAGCTTTAGAACACAAAAAAAATGTTATTACAGCAAATAAAGAAGTTGTTGCTGAACATATAAAAGAATTAACTAAAATTAAAAATGAAATGGGAGTAAGTTTATACTACGAAGCAAGTGTTGGTGGAGGAATTCCAATAATCAAAAACTTGTTTATGATTTCTGAAACAAATGAAATTGATTCAATTAAAGGTATAATAAATGGTACCACAAATTATATTCTATCAAAAATGACAAGTGAAAAAATGACTTTCTTAGAAGCATTAAAAATGGCTCAAAAGTTAGGCTTCGCAGAAAGTGACCCAACAGCTGATTTAGAAGGTCTTGATATGGTTAGAAAAATTAGTATATTATCTAGTATAGCTTATAAAACAGAAATACCTATTGAAAAAATTTGGCATTACGGAATAAGTACTATATCAGAAAATGACATTTTATTTGCTGATAGATATGGTTATGTAATTAAGTTTATTGCTTCATCAACAAATGTCAATGAAAATATAGAATTAAAAGTCGAGCCAACATTTATCTCTAAATCTAATTTATTATCACATGTAAATGATGAAAATAATATAATTGAGGTCAATGCATCAATAAATGATAAATTGTCATTCTTTGGAAAAGGAGCTGGAAGATATCCTACTGCAAATGCAATAGTTAATGACTTAATAATGATAAAGAATAATGATAAAAACTATAGTTTTTATGAAAATAGCAAAAAAACATATAAAAATAGTAAAGAAAAGCATAGATATTATATTAGAGTTAAAAATATCAATTTAGTTAACAAAGATATAATAGAAACAATAGAAAATAATCAAATCATAACAAAATTAGTAAATTTTAGCGTAATAAAAGACTTATTGAAAGATGTTTATTTTTACGCAAGAATAGGAGAGTAAAATGAAAAAATATAATGTAGCAATTGTAGGGGCAACTGGATTAGTCGGAAGTACTTTTTTAAAAGTGCTCGAAGAAGAAAAGTTCCCCATTAATAATTTAAGATTACTTGCAAGTAGCAAAAGTGCGGGCAAAAAAATAATATATGATGGCAAAGAATATATAGTTGAAGAATTAAACAAAGATTCTTTTGAAAATATAGATATAGCTTTATTTAGTGCAGGAGGTAAAGTATCGTTAGAATATTGTCCAATTGCAGCAGCTAAAGGGGCTATAGTTATTGATAATTCATCGACTTTTAGAAACTATCCAGATTTGCCTTTAGTCGTTCCAGAAGTAAATCCTGAAGACATTCGTAATCATGGAATTATTTCAAATCCTAACTGTTCTACAATTCAATCAATTGTCCCTTTAAAGGCTTTAGAAGAATATGGAATTAAAAGGGTAAACTATACAACTTATCAAGCAGTAAGTGGAAGTGGTATGAAAGGAATAAAAGATTTAGAAAACACTCTTGAAGGAAAGAAAAATGAATTCTATCCATATCCAATTTCCCAAACATGTATTCCTGAAATAGATTCCTGGCTAGAAAATGGCTATACAAAAGAAGAAATGAAAATGGTGAATGAAACTAGAAAAATGTTGCATATGCCTAATTTACCTGTTTCAGCAACTTGTGTTCGTGTTCCTGTTCGTAATTCTCATGGAGTTTCTATTCAAGTTGAACTAGAAAAAGAATTTTCAATAGAAGATGTTAGAAAGAAAATTGCAAGTTATCCAGGACTTATCTTAGTTGATGATTTAAAGAACCATAAATATCCAGTTTCTATTCTATCTACAGGAAATAATTTAATATATGTTGGGCGCATACGAAAAGATTTAAGCACCGAAAATGGATTACTTTTATACTGTGTTGCTGATAACGTTAGAAAGGGTGCAGCCGCAAATGCTGTTCAAATAGCTCAATATATTGTTAAGAATAAAATGATTTAAAGGCTTATTTAATGAGCCTTTTTTAAAAAAATTCTATACTTTTAAGATGATTTGTGATATAATACTATTCCTACTTTAAAGAATGAAATGAGGTATGAACATGGAAAACGAAAACAAAGTCGATGGTATATATACTCTAAATGAAAAAATAGGCTTTAAAAAAGCCTTTCCATTTGGAATTGAACATGCAATGACAATGATAATATCAAATATTAGTGCAATTATTATTATATTAAGTCAAATCAATGCTGAAGAAGTGAATACAATAGATATCATTCAAAACTCATTATTTGTTGCTGGGATATGTACGATAGTACAAGTATATGGTCTTTGGAAGATAGGAGCTAGACTTCCACTTGTTATGGGGACAGGCTTTGCATATATTGCCATTGTTGTTTCAATTGGAAAAACAAATGGTTATGGGACTGCAATTGGTTCTTGTATTGTCGGTGGATTAATAATAGGCATATTAGGGCTTTTTGGAAAGTTCTGGAAAAATTTAGTAAGTCCTATTGTTTCTGGCCTAGTAGTTTTGGGTATAGGGTTCACACTTTTAAAAGTTGGGGCTAGTTCATTTGCTGGTGGAGAGGGAAGTAGCGACTTTGGATCTTGGAAAAATATCTTAGTTGGAACAATATCACTAATAACGTGCCTTTTAGTTCACACCTTAGGTAAAGGCATGATAAAAGAATTAAATGTTCTTTTTGGAATAATTGTTGGGTATATATTTTCATTAATATTAGGTATTGTTGATTTTTCAAGTATGGAAAATGTTTCTGTAATAACATATCCAAAATTAGTTGATTTTTCATTAATTAGTTTTGACTTTGCAAGTATTGTATCAATATTAATTATATACATTGCAGGGACAACTGATAGTGTTGGTAATACATATACAATAAACAAAGGTATATTAAATGAAGAAACTACTCCGCAGCAAATTGGTGGAAGTATTATGGCAACAGGATTATTAAGTTCAGTAGCAGCTCTATTTGGAGCTTTTCCGCTTACTCCATATGGGGAAAATGTTGCTCTTATGAACAATACAAAAGTTATCAATAAAAAATGTTTTTTGTGGTGTGGAATAATTGTCATAATAGCTTCTTTCTTTCCTGCTATAGGCTCAGTGTTTAGAACTATACCTAGTGCTGTTATTGGTGGATCAATGTTAATGCTTTTTGGTTCAATTATTGTAACAGGAATAAAGATGATAAGCGAGTGTAAATTTACAAATAGAAATCTCATTATTATATCACTATCAATAGTAATAGGCATTGGTTTACCACTAGTTAATTGCTTCGATAAAGCTCCAGATATAATTAAATCACTTGGAAATAGTTATATTATTATGATTTTTGCTGTGGCATTAATTTTAGATTATACTCTGCCAAATAAAGAAAAATAAAAAATCTCTGTGAAAGAGATTTTTATTTTGCTTCTACTGGGGTAATCGTTTCATCACAAGCAACATCTTTGTCATGTGTTTCCCCAATTTTTGTTAAGATGTATTTTACAAGTACTGGCCCAAATAATTCATAAATGAAAATACCTGCTAAAACAATAGTTTGAATAGTTCTACCTAAATCACCAAGTTCACTACCAGCAGAGAATACCATACCTATAGCAACACCACCTTGAGGTAGTAAGGTAAAACCTAAGTTATTTCTAATTACTTTGTCACTTTTAGAAATTGCTGATCCAATGTATGCACCGCCAAACTTACCAATAATTCTCGCAATAATATATACGATACCAATTAATCCTGCACTTATTAGAATTTTAAAGTCTAACTCGGCACCAGCAAGAGTAAAGAAAGCAATCATTAGTGGAGGAGTAAATTTATCAACGACTTTAGACTCAGTTTTGAAAGATTCCTTATCTATCATATTCGTAAATACAATACCTATTGTCATCGGTACAAGTATTGAAGAAAGATTGAAAGTATGTGCAGCAGTAACACTTATAAAAACACTAATTAAGGAAACGGTTAAGTAAGTATCATTTCTTTCGTGTTTTCCAAGTTTTTTAATTAGTTTGTTAGAAAGTATACCTAAGATAAAACCAATAACTGCTCCTAAAACTATTGAAAGTCCTAGTTCTAATAAAGGTTTAAGGATAGCTTCGCCAATTTTAACTTCTCCGCCACCAATTAGAGCCTTAGAAACTGACAAGCAAACACCAAAGATAATAATTCCAACGCCATCATCTAAGCCGACTACAGGAAGTAGTGTATCTGTAACAGGTCCAGAAGCCTTGTATCTTTTTACAATCATCATTATAGGGGCAGGGGCAGTAGCACAAGCTATAGCACCAAGCATAAGTGATAATGGTAAGTCTTGTTTAAAAATATATGTTACTCCAATAACAACAACGGTTGTAGTTATTGCCTGTACAGCAGTAATAATTAATATTTGTTTTGAACTATTTTTATATTTTGGAAACCAAAGTTCCATTCCAATTGAGAATGCAATAAAACCGATAGCAATGTTTGAAATAATTTCTAGTCCGTCAACAACCTTCTCAGTAACCAGTTTTAAAACTGGACCAACAATTACACCAGCTAAAATGTATCCAGTAACTGCAGGAATACCTATTTTCTCAGCAAGTTTACCAAGTACAAGTCCTAAAAGGATCATAAGACATAACATAGTTAAATAATAGTACGGACTATTTGTGTCAATATTTTGAAATATGTTTGTTAATAGTATCATAAAATCACCCAACAAATATTATATTACTTTTTTAGACAAAATGTGTATGAAAACATTTCCAATTATAAGATAAAAAATAAAAAACTTTTAATAATCATTGAAATAGTGTATAATATACATAATCAATAAATAAAATGAAGGAAGGTTAAAAAGATGACTGATTATAATTTTACTCTAATGTGTGATTTCTATGAATTAACTATGGCAAATGGTTATTTTCAAAGTGATATAAAAGATCAAATTTGTTACTTTGATGTCTTTTTTAGAACTATTCCTGATGGTGGAGGTTTTGCTATTGCCGCTGGTCTTGAACAAGTTTTAGAATACATAAAGAATATTCATTTTACAGATGATGAAATAGCATATTTAAGAAGCAAAAAATGTTTTTCTGAAGAGTTTTTAGAATATCTGAAAACATTTAGGTTTACTGGTGACATTTATGCTGTAAAAGAAGGAACAGTTATTTTCCCTAAAGAACCAATTATGATTGTTAGAGGTAATGCTATTGAAGCACAATTTCTAGAAACATTTGTTTTATCAGCACTAAATCATAATTCACTAATTGCCACAAAAGCTAATCGAATTGTTAGAGCTTCAAATAAACATGCAATTTCAGAATTCGGTGCTAGAAGAGCCCACGGACCACTTGCGGCAACATATGGTGCTCGTGCAGCTTATATTGGAGGCTGCGTTGGCACATCAAATGTATTAACTGATTATTTATTTAATGTTCCTGTTACAGGAACAATGGCACATTCTTGGGTGCAAATGTTTGACACTGAGTATTTAGCATTTAAAAAATACTGTGAAGTATATCCAGATGATGTAGTTTTATTAGTTGACACATTTGATATTTTGCGAAGCGGTGTACCAAATGCTATAAAAGCTTTTAATGAAGTTTTAAAACCATTAGGTAAAAGACCTAAAGGAATTAGAATTGACTCTGGTGATATTGCTTATTATTCACGTAAAGCTCGTGAAATGCTTGACAAAGCTGGATATGAAGATTGTAAGATTGTTGCTTCAAATTCATTAGATGAATACATAATTAGAGATTTATTTTTCCAAGATGCAAAAGTTGACTCTTTTGGTGTTGGTGAAAGACTAATCACTAGTAAAAATAGTCCTGTGTTTGATGGAGTGTATAAACTTGCTGCTGTTGAGAAAAATAATATTATCATTCCAAAGATTAAAATAAGTGAGAATGTAGAAAAAATAACTAACCCTCACTTTAAAAAAGTTTATAGACTAATATCAAATGATACAAATAAAGCAATTGCTGATTTAATAACAGTATATGATGAAAAAGTTCCAGAAGGTCCAATAGAAATATTTGACCCAGAAGTAACTTGGAAAAGACAAATGGTAGATAATTATCATGTTCAAGAATTACTAGTTCAAGTTGTAAAAGACGGAGAAGTAATCTATGAAACTCCAAGTATGAAAGATATACAAGAATATTGTAAATCTCAAGTTAAAGAATTATGGGATGAAGTAAAAAGATTTGAAAATCCTCACAATTATTATGTAGATTTATCACAAAAACTATGGGATATAAAAGATGACCTTCTAAAGAAAGGCAAAGGAGGAAAATAAATGTATAGTAAACCATTAATTGGTGATTTTGTTACCTTATACGGAATATGTATCGCTATAGGCATATTAGTATGTATCGTTGTTTTAAGGTGGCTAGGTAAGAAAACAAATGTTGACAAAAAATTTCTAGATTTTGTAGAGACAACTGCTTATGTTGCTATTTTGTTAGGATTCTTCTTTGCAAAATTATTCCAAGCAGTATATGACTTTATAGATAGTGGAAAATTTGACTTTATGAATGCTGGAATCACTTTTATTGGAGGATTAATAGGCGGAGCGGGAACATTTATTGTTATCTATATGATATTTAGAAAAAAACTTACAGGTAGAATCGTTGATGTATTACCTATAGTTCCATGTTGTATAACTGTAGCACATGCGTTTGGTAGAATTGGATGCTTCTTCGCTGGATGTTGCGGAGGAAGAAAAGCAGTCGAAGGCGATTTCTTCTATTTCCTTGCTATGAAGTTTCCAGAGGAAGGCTTAGTTTATCCAACACAACTTTTTGAAGCATTCTTCTTATTTGTATTATTTGGAGTGTTACTATTACTTGTTTTAAAGAAAAACTTTAAATATGGTTTTTCAATATATTTAGGTGCTTATGGTATTTGGAGATTTTTCCTTGAGTTTTTAAGAGATGATTATCGTGGAGAATTTATCCCCGGATTAACACCATCACAATTTTGGTCAATTATTATGGTTTTAGGTGCTGTTCCTGTTTACTTCTTAATTAAATATTTACTTAAAATAAGAAATAAAAGCAAAGAAGAAATAGTTAGTGTGGAAAAACCTAAAGAAGAAGTAGATACAAACGAAGAAACAAATGATGAGAACATATAAGATGCGGGAAACCGCATTTTTAAACATTTAATTAAATATTTCTTGCTTTATATAAAAATATATGGTAAAACATGGTTGTAATAATTAATAATACACTATAAAACACACCTTAAACACGTAACAATATCCGCAGCAATATACGTAGCACAATCTATACTCTTTTTAGGTAAAGGGTTTTTTCGCGTATTTGTTAATTATTTAGTTTATGAAATAAAAAAATATTATGTGAGGAGGAATCAAAATGAAGATTTATTTGTTTTTAAAAAGAATCATCAAAGAGTCTTTATGATTAGTATATAATTTATACTAATCAAATAAGCAAAAAGTAATGCAAATATAAAGAAAGGAAAGAAAAGTATGAAAAAAATAAGTTTAATAATTATAGTTTTATTATTAATTACAAGTTTAATGGGATGTAAAAAAGCAAGTAATTATACAGATGAAGAACACATAAAAAATGTATCTAAAATAATAGAAGAAAACTATTTAAAGGAAGGAGTAACTTATAAATTAAGGCCTCTTTACAATGAAGAAGATAAACTAGCTTATTTTGTTGTTGATTTTTTTAGCGAAGAGTTTAATACATTCTTTTATATAGAAATACAAGAAAAGGATATGTCATTATTCTTCAATAATTCTCTTTATTCAAGAGATAATGGAGCAACGATACGAGGAGGACTTGTAGAAAGAGTATGGACAAGGGGAATGTATGTAAGGATAGACAAAGAAAAAGTTGCTAAATATGAAACAGATAAGGATGGAAACAAGGTGTTACGTTATAGTAGCCCATTTGAGGAAGCAAATGTTGCCGATGATGTAAAATGCTATCTTGCACACAAACCTAGACATTCTGGTGAATTCGTTCCAGCAATAAAAGAAAAAAGAAAATATATAAATTTAATAACAATGAAAGATAATAAAGAATATGATGGAGTGAATTCCATTTCATTTAGTACCAAAGCGATGTTTAATTTATAAACACTAAACAAAATATAAAGAATATATATTTAAATTTATAAGGAGTGAGAAAATGATGAAAGTGATAATCGCTTTGGAACGTGTACTACAGTTGCAATGTTAAGTACAACAACTTAACTAGTAGAGTTGTTCCTGTAATATGCGTACCTGTAAAATAAAAGGAGTGATTAGCTCCTTTTTGGTTTAAAATCTAATAAGTTTTCTTAAACAAATGAACATTAAAATAATGGTTTTAATATAATGAACTTTTAAAATTATATTATTCCAAGGTTATTTATAATATAAGTTAAAGTTACCTAAAATCGGATATGATAATATTTGATAAACAAGTCTGTGCGAATAGGATTATTGTAACGGAAAAGAAGTGCATGATTAATTCCTCAAGATAAGAATGTGCTTTTACCGATTCTTTACTATAAGTGCTTAAAGATGATTATAACAAATAAATATTATACAAAATATGCTAATATTTTTAAATTCTATAATTAAATAATATTGTATCTTGATATTTTTGAAAAAATTATTTATAATTGTATTGGGTGATATAATGATAAAAAGTGAATATGCAAAAATAATTAGTGAAAAAACAAACGTTCCTAAATATATTGTTCAAAATGTAATAGATGAGTTTATAGAATTATTAAGTGATGAAATTGCATCTAATGAGAAAACAAATATTTCTAGCTTTGGTACATTTCAAAAATCATTTATAAAAGCTAAAAACCAATTTTCTCCGATAGATGGAAGTAAATCAAATAATGAATATTTTCGCATTTCTTTTAAATGCTCAAAAGAATTAACAAAAAAACTTCATGAAAAGAAATAACATAATAATTTAATGAACATAATATAATTTACTATGGGTAACTTAAAAAATGTTTATTTATTATTAATTTTACTTTTTAGTTTGGGAATCTTTATTTTTGTTGTTTATTATGATAAAGAACCTAACTATAATGTTTTTTATATTGATAAGTTAGCAGATTCAGAGGAAATAGATCTTTACCTCTTAGATGAAGAAAAGGAGATTAAAGCTGTTAAGGTATCAATTGCCAATAAGAATGATTATCGCGAAATATTTAGCTTATATAATGAAAAAATGAATAGTGTTGAAACTCATCTTACTAGTCCTTTAGTTTTCTGTACAGAAGTTAAAGAAATTAATCTACAAGGTGATGAATTAACAATATCAATTGATAAGTTATCAGAAGAAGTTGATAATGATAAGCTAATGCTATGTCTACTTAAAACATATAAAGAGATAGGAATAAAGAGTATTGTTCTTAATTCGGGGAAAGGGAGTTTAAGAATAAAATAAAAGATGTGACTTTTGCCACATCATTTTATTTTTTTATTATTGTACCTTTTAAGCCAAGTAGAGATTCATAGGCATTTTCAATTGAAGTTATTATTGCTATTCTATGATCTGCACCTTGGACAAATTTAATTGCAGCTTCGACTTTTGGTTTCATGCTTCCTTCTGAAAATTCATTTTGGTTATTGTAGTTAATTAATTCACTTACGGATACTTCTTTAAGTTCAGTTTGATTTTCTTTGTTGAAGTGTAAACAAACATTACTAACTGCAGTAAGAATTAAAAGAATATCGGCATCAATTAGTTCGCCAAGTTTGCTTGAAGCAAAATCTTTATCTATGACAGAAGGGATGCCTAAGTAACTATTATTCTTTTTAATGACAGGAATACCTCCCCCACCAGTACAAATAACAATTGCATAATCCATTAGATATTTGATAGAATTAGCTTCAAGAATATCAATAGGCTTAGGACTAGGAACAACACGACGATAACCTCTTCCAGCATCTTCTTTAGTTGGAAATGGCTTTGTAATTGCTTCTTCGTATGTATAAAATGAACCTATAGGTTTTGTTGGATTCTCAAAGGCGGGATCATTTTCAGACACAACAACACGTGTAATCAAAGGAACGACATTTTTTTGAATACCTTCATTTGTGAGAGCATCATATAAAGCATTTTGTAAATGATATCCAATGTATCCCTGACTCATAGCGCCACACTCAGGAAAAGGCATTTCTGATATTTTTTTATTGATTTTATTACCTTCTTCAAAAGCTAAATTTATTAAACCAACTTGAGGACCATTTCCATGAGTTAAAACAACTTTATACCCTGCTTTAATTATAGGAATAAGAGATTTTGCAGTAGCATGGGCTCTTTCGATTTGTTCAGTGGGAGTATTACCTAAAGCATTTCCTCCTAAAGCAATTACTACTCTACTCATCTTTCACCATTGTTGCGTATATAACGGCTTTAATTGTGTGAAGTCTATTTTCAGCCTCATCAAAAACGACAGATTGTTCGCTTTCAAAAACATCTTCAGTTACTTCTAATCCATTTAATCCATATTTTTCATAGATTTCCATTCCGATTTTTGTTTCTAGATTATGGAAGGAAGGTAAGCAGTGAAGAAAGATGGCATCATCTTTAGCAAGAGCCATAACGTTTTTATTAACTTGATAAGGTAAAAGCATTTCAATGCGTTCTTTCCAAACGCTATCTGGTTCACCCATAGATACCCATACATCAGTTACAACAACATCTACATCTTTTACACCTTCTTCAATTGATTCAGTAAGGGTAATTTTTCCAGATGTTTCTTTACATACTTCTAAACACTTTTCTACAAGTTCTTTAGAGGGCATTAGACTTTTTGGGCCAACAGCACGGAAATCTAAACCAAGTTTAGCACTCATAATCATTAAAGAGTTACCCATATTATAACGAGCATCGCCAAGATAAGCCATTTTAATACCTTTTAATTTTCCTTTATGTTCAAGAATAGTTAAGGCATCAGCAAGTACTTGAGTTGGATGAAATCTATCAGTTAATCCATTCCAAACAGGTACATTAGCATAGGCTGCTAATTCTTCTACAGTTTCATGTTTGAATCCACGAAATTCAATTCCATCAAACATTCTTCCTAAAACTCTAGCAGTATCTTTGATACTTTCCTTTTTGCCCATTTGTGATCCTGTAGGGCCTAAGTATGTAACATGCATACCAAGGTCATATGCGGCAACTTCAAAAGAGCAACGAGTACGAGTACTATCTTTTTCAAAGAGCAAGGCGATGTTTTTGTTTTTAAGAACATAAGTTTCTTTGCCTTCTTTTTTCATTTTCTTAAGTTCTGAAGAAAGGTTTAAAAGATACATAACTTCTTCAGGACTATAATCAAGTAATGTAAGCAGATTGCGATTGTATAAATTCATAATTATCCTCCATGTTATTTTCTATATAATGGCATACACATACATCTAGGACCGCCACGTCCTCGTGACAATTCACTAGAAGGGATTGGGATTACATCTACGTTATTTTCTTTAAGAATTGTATTAGTAATATGATTACGATTGTAAACAATTACTTTTCCAGGAGCAATAGCTAGTGTATTAGCACCATCACTCCATTGCTCACGATCAGAAGAAATAGAATCTTCTCCACCGCATTTGATTAAAACTACATCATTTCCTAAATAATTAGAAAGAATATTAGAAATGGTATCGTTAATTTCTCTAACAATAAGCTTATTTTCTTCTGTTTTATTTTTAGTTAGCTCAAAAACTTTAAAATTATTAGTACAATGTGAATGAACAGTAAATTTATTATAATCAACTTGTGTAAAGACAGTATCAAGATGCATAAATGATCTACGTTTAGGCAAATCAAAAGCCAAGACAATTTCAAATGCTGATCTTTCAAAAATATTCTTTGCAAGCTTTTCAATTGATGAAGGATGTGTTCTTTCACTAATGCCAACACAAATAATTTTACTATTTAAAACTATTATATCTCCACCTTCAATACTTGTTTTATAATCGCGATTATAAAATAAATTATTAGTTTTATAAATTGGATGATATTTGAAAATATATTTACCATAGATTGTTTCGCGAGATCTTGTTGTAGTTTTCATTTTGTTTAAAGATACACCATTGCCTATGATTGCAAATGGATCTCTTGTAAAATAAAGATTTGGCATTGGATCAGTTACAAAAGGATAATCAGAAATATAATCACTTAATGTACGTTTTGAAAAGTTAGGTATTTCATCTTTTCTAATACCAGACATAGTCTTTTTAACCATTTCCTTTGTATTTGTAAATGATTTTAAATATTCTTCTGTGTAAAATGATAATGTTTCGCTAGCAATATTTGCTTCTTGAATGAATTCTTTAATAAATTCATTTTTTACTCTTGGATTTGTGTCTAAGCTTTCAGTAACTAAATCAGTTAAATAGACAACTTCAACACCATTTTCTCGTAAGACCTTAGCAAAACTTCGATGTTCCTCAATAGCTAGTGGCAGCCAGGGAATATCATCAAATAAAAGATCAGATAAGATAGTTGGAGTTAAATTTTCAAGCTCTTCCCCAGGTTCATGCAGAAGAACAGTTTTTAATGGTCTAATTTCTGAAAAGACATTTAATTTATTCATTAAGTACCTCCTAGAAGTTTGTATAATTATTATATCACAATTGAAGAATACTAATCAATAAATTATTAAAAAATGGAATTTGTTATTTCAAAAAATATCTTTTAAAAAAGAGAATAATATGATAAAATAAACGTATATAAAAATATAACGAGGTGAAGCTAATGAAAAAGATACTATTAGTTTTAATAATGGCCTTAGTGGTTAGTTTATTAGGATGTGTGAGTAAAAATAATTCAATAGAATTAAAAGAAAAAGGTAAAGAAGAATATTATGTTGGTGAAAGGTTTTCATGTGAAGGATATACTTTACTTGTAACTATAGATGGGAAAACTAAAAAGGTTAATCTTGATGAAACAATGGTTAATGTGGATAAGTTTCAAAGCGAAGGCGAAAAAAAGATTTACGTTGAATATAAAGAGAATGGTGTAATACTAAAAACGACAATAATTGTTATGGTAAAACCATTAGAAAAAATAACACTTGAAAGTATAAGTGTAAAAGAAAAAGGAAAAATAGAATATTTAGTTGGGGAAAAGTTCGATGTTAATGGATATGTTATTGAGTGTATATATTCAGATAAATCAAAAGAAGAGAAAACAGTTACTCTTGATATGATTGACTATGTAGATGAATTCAAAGAAACTGGTGAAAAAATAATAACAATATCATATACAAGTGAAGATGTAACAAAAACTGCACAGGTAAAAATAAATGTTAAGGCAATTGAACCAGTAAAAATAGAAGTTAAACAAGTTGGAAAAGATTATTATACATATGAATATGAGTTGGATCTAACAGATTATATTTTTACAGTAACATATAGCGATGGAACTACAAAAGATGTTAAATTAGAAAAAGAAAATTGTACTCCAACTTCTTTTGAAGAAAATATTACTGATGAACCAATTGAAACTGTTATAACAGGAACTTATGTTGAAGGCGATAAAACATTAACAGTAACATTTACAGTAAATGTTTATTCGGAATGGGATTATGAAGAATATGTTGGTATGCTTGAATCATTAGAACTTAGTGAGAAGATATATCAAGATTTATGTGATATCATTCCAACGGAAGCTACAGAAAAAATTAATCTACCATCTTCAAAAGATTATGGATATAAATTTACTTTGTTATATTCTTCATCAAATGCTGATGTTTTAAGTCCTACTGGTAATGTAACAAGATTTGATGATGACAAAGTTGTAACTATTACACTAACAATTAAAAATGAGTATTTAGAAAAAACATACACATGGGATGTTTTAATAAAAGGTTTAGGACCTGTTATCTTAAGACCATGGGATAATAGTAAAAAACACATATTTGGATACTTCTATGAAGGAACATCACATCTAATGACAGAAGATGATGCTCGCAGAATAGATGTAATCAATTACTGCTTTGCAAGAGTGAGAAATGGAATATGTGATATTAGTGAATTAAAATATTTAAATGAAAACATTAAATTACGTCGTAGCACCGGTGTAAGAATTGTACTTTCTATTGGTGGCGGTGGAAAAGATACATATGGATTTAGTGACGCCTGCCTAACACAGGAAAGTCGTAAAGTATTCATTGACTCAATGATGGAAATTTTAAAGAAATATAATCTTGATGGATTTGATATTGACTGGGAATATCCAAGTTGGGAGGGTTTAGGTGATTCAAAACCTGTTGATAAAGCTAATTTTACACTGTTGCTTAAAGAATTAAGAGAAGCTTTAGATAACTATAAAGAAGGATTATTACTAACTGCTGCCCTAATTGGTGGAGTTAACGTAGATAGATTTTATGAGGTAAGTGAAATAAATAAATACTTAGATTTTGCTCACATTATGACATATGATTTAAACAATAGCGGAGTTGCTTCACATCATAGCAATCCGTTCAAGGGAAATAGAGCATACTCGGCTAAATCAGCGATGGATACATATCATGATGGCGGAATGGATTATAATAAAATAGTTATTGGTGCTGCTTTCTATGGTAAAATTTCAAAACTTAAAACTCCAACTACTCCAGAACAAGCTCTAAACAAAGCCACTGAAAGTGCCACAACAATTCACTATACTGCAATTGTAGAGATGATGAAAGATAGCAAGTATGTAAAAGTATTTGACCAATCAACTGGAGCATACTATTTATCGGATGGTGAGTATTTCATAACATATGATGACCCACAAGCAATTATAACAAAATGCCGTATGACTGAACAATATAACTTAGGAGGCATAATGTTCTGGGATTATGGTTCTGATGCTACAGGTACTTTATTACGAACAATGTCAGCAGAAATATCAATGATAAACAGCGGAAGGTAAAAAATGAAAACAATACACATGATGATAGGCATACCAGGCAGTGGTAAAACAACTTTTGTAAAAAAACTAGCAAGTGAAAAAGGATATGATGTTGTTTCAACAGATATCGTTAGAGCTAATCATCCACAAATGGACGAAAAAGATGTATGGCCAACTGTTTATAAAATGATTGGTGATATTCTTTTAGAAAAAGATAATTGTATTTTTGATGCTACAAACACAACAAAAAAAGTAAGGGATCGTTTCAAAGAAAATGTAAACTTATATATTAAAGATTATCAAATCTATGGTTATTATTTTCCAACAAATTATAAAGAATGTATAAAAAGAGTAGAAAAAAGAAATACTCAAAAAGGGGAATTGTATTTACCTGTGGATGTTATTAAATCTTATGGAGAGAATATTTATCCTCCTACATATGAAGAAAGTTTTACAAATTCATTTGTAATGACACAAAAGCCAAATTTATTGAAAGGTTTAATTGATGATGCCTATCAAGGATATGGATTCTATTTCAAAAGTGAAAATGAAGAAGTAGAAGAGTATAGTGGTTTTGCAAATATAAATACATGTGAAGCAATAAGAGAAAATACTAATTTTAGATTAGCTAGTGTAACAAAACAATTTATTGCTTACGCTATTATGACATTAGTAGAAAAAAATAAAATATCTCTTGAAGATACTTTATATGATTTTTTCCCTAATATGCCAGAATATACAAAAGAAATTACAATAAAGAATTTACTTAATCATACTTCTGGGTTATTAGATTATGAAGATATGCCTCACTACGAAGAAACAGATGAAAACTACAAACAAGTATCAGATGAAGAAGTTTTAGAATTTGTAAGAAATACTGATAGACAATATTTTAAAACAGGAGAAAAATATCAATATAGCAATACTGCTTACGTACTACTTGGTCTAATAATTCAAAAAGTAGCCAATGAAAGGTTAGAAGAATACCTACGAAAAGAAGTTTTCGAAAAGAATGGTTTATTAAATACAAAACTTAATTTAGAAAAAGTAACTGTTATCAAGCCAAGGGCATATGGCCATATTGAACAAAATGGGAAACTAGTCTTAAAGGATCAATATTGGTGTAGTGCTACTTTAGGTGATGGTGGTATATATTCATCAATTCCTGATTTAAAAAAATGGTTAAAAGTAATTGAAAATCTTAAAGAACCTTACTCGCAAATGATTAAAGCACATACAATCAACGGAATTAGCATCGAATATGGCTTAGGCTTGAGGGTAAAGAAATTAGGAGATATGGACCTAATTTATCACTGTGGTGATACGATAGGAACAAATACGATTATTGGATACGTTAAGAAAAACGAAAAAATTAAATATGAATTTATTCTACTAACTAATAAGGGTGGAAAAGACACAGCTATTCTTATTGAGAATTTAAAAAAGGAATTAGGATTATAGCTTAATCAAGGGTATGTTTAGAAAAAAAAGGTAAACATACCTTTTTTATGTAAAAATAATGAAAAAAATAAAAAAACTCTTGCGTATTTATATCGGTTGTGCTATAATATTGTAGCAATGGTTCCATGGTGTAGTGGTTAACATGCCAGTCTGTCA
>ULXU01019964.1_pt1 | contig 40662 bp, 33 predicted proteins | sample 1961521 | NCBI WGS metagenome assembly ULXU01 (sample SAMEA4835845, study PRJEB28245) | human gut metagenome | biome: gut microbiome; material: fecal sample | place: Denmark | collected 2008
AGAATATTATATTTTCAAACACCTCGACCCAAAAATCGAAACTCCCAGCAAGATGTTTGAACAACGCTCCAAGTTGGGTATTTTTATGGTCACTCCTCAACTGTCTCTTATATATCACCTGTAATTCAGACACATAGCCACCAATTCATTTCATTTAGGTCATATACATTAAAAAAATCAGGTGTAAATGATTTCAATTTTCATTCACACCTGACATTATCTGTTCTAATCTATTTTTACTTATACGTAATCCAACGAATCATTTCCTTGAAAGAAGGTTTCTTTCCGTACATCAGAATACCTACTCGGTAAATCTTTCCCGCTATCCAAATCATGCCGAAAGCGGCGGCATACAGAATCACCACCGACAGTACGGTTTCCCATACCGGTACATCGAAAGGCAGACGCACCATCATGACAATGGGTGAGGTAAATGGAATCATGGAACACCAGATAGCTAGCGGTCCGTCAGGATTGTCGGAGCTGTAGATACCCGCATACAGCGCAAAAATCAGCAACAGAACGATTGGAGTCATAAATTGCTGGGAATCTTCCTGCCCATTGATAGCTGCACCAATGGCGGCAAAGATAGATGCATACACCAGATAACCTCCGATGAAGTTCAAGACAAAGAAGCCTCCCATTTTGGCTAAATTCAATCCGTGAAGTGTAGCCAGTAACCCGGAAGCCTCTCCCATCAACTCCGGAGAACTGCCGGATAAACTACCCGCAATGGCCAACAACACCACAATCAGCAGAATCCAAATAGCCAACTGAGCCACACCTACCAGTCCGATACCCACAATCTTCCCAATCATCAACTGGAAAGGACGGACAGAAGACACGATGACTTCTACAATGCGGTTGGTTTTTTCTTCCATTACGCTTTGCATCACCATACCTCCGTAAGACATCACGAACATGTAAATAAGGAATGTCAAAATCATGCCGGCTGCCATGGCGGCTCCTGCATTCGACTCGCTTTCCGTACCATCGTCACCCCATTTCACCGTACGGATATTCAGCTTACGGTTCATATCCTGCATAATGGAAGGTAACTGAGGAATGTCATAACGAAGCAGTTTGTCCTGACGTACCTGTTCATCGAGTGTCTCGCTCACCAACCGCGAAAGGCTGTTCGGCACTTCCTTCCGTGAATAAATGGCCACGGCTTCCGGATGGACGGCCAAATCGGCCTTGATTTCCACCACGGCGTCGAACGTACTGGAATCTGTCCGGAAAGAAGCCTCCATCTGAGGTACTCCTACAAAGTGATACGATTCATCGTCCTTGAACTGAGGCAGGTATTTCATCGTTTCATCAATGACGGCCACCTGTTTCTGGTCGCCTCCCTTGACGGTAGACAACCACAAGGGAACAAAAATAAGTGCCGCAAACACAAACGGCATCAGAATGGTAAGCAGAATAAATGATTTCTTGCTTACCCGATTTATAAATTCACGCTGAATTATAATCCAAGTCTTGTTCATAGCAAAAGCAGATTTTAGTTAGACTTTTCCTTCTACTGTACGGATGAAGATATCATTCATGGAAGGAATACATTCCGAGAACTGGGTGATTTCGGCCTGGGCCCCAATCTGTGACAGCATTTCCGAATTGGAAATGGAAGTCAGCTTACGCAATTTATAGCTGACCGTCTGCGCATCGAGTACTTGACGACCGACCACTTCGAAGGCATCCGATTCCGGCAATGGCTGGGCCGACTGCACGGTCAATTCATACAGATTGCTCTTATACTGGGAACGAATATCCTTCACCGCTCCCTGCAACACCACCTTGGAATGATTGATTAAAGCAATATGGTCACAAATCTCTTCTACGGACGCCATGTTGTGCGTAGAAAAGATAATGGTATGCCCCTCTTCTTTCAGCTTCAGAATTTCGCGTTTCAGCAGTTCCGCATTTACCGGGTCGAAACCGGAAAACGGTTCATCGAAAATCAACAAAGGAGGACGGTGGAGTACCGTAATGACAAACTGCACTTTCTGCTGCATACCCTTGGACAATTCTTCCAGCTTCTTGTTCCACCAAGGCATAATGTCAAACCGCTCGAACCAGTCGGTCAGGCGCTTCTTCGCCTCCTGACGGCTCAAGCCTTTCAACTGAGCTAAATAAATGGCCTGTTCGCCCACCTTCATTTTTTTGTAAAGTCCGCGTTCTTCCGGAAGATAGCCGATGGAATAGATATCCTGTGGTTGGGAAAGACGGCCGTCGAACCAGACTTCTCCTGCATCGGGAGCCGTAATACGGTTAATGATACGAATCAAAGTGGTCTTTCCAGCCCCATTGGGTCCCAGTAGACCAAAGACCTGCCCCTTAGGCACCTGAATGCTCACTCCATCCAGTGCCGTATGGTTGGCATAACGTTTGGTGACTTGTCGTGTTTCTAAAAAAGAATCATTCATGTCTTAGATTTTAAAAGTTTGAACATAAAAACAATTTCACATTCAACAAAGGTAGAAAAATCCCATTAATCGGAAACATTTGACCACATTTTATGCATAAAAAAAGCGAAAATACCGATTTCCATTACACCGGTATTTCCGCCATATACTCGAAACAGAGTCAAACTACAAGAAAAACTTAAAGACAAAGATAACCGACAAAATGTACATAGCCGGCGTCAGTTTCTTGGTATGCCCGCACAATAAGTTAATCAGCACATAACTGATCATTCCCAACACAATACCGTCGGAGATACTATAAGCCAACGGCATGAAAATGATACAGATGAATGCCGGAATCGCTTCGGAATAATCCAGGAAGTCCACTTTCTTGACGGAAGACATCATCATCAGTCCTACCAGAATCAGTACCGGAGCGGTGGCAGCTCCCGGAACGGCCAGGAAGAAAGGAGCCAAGAACAAGGACAACAAGAAACAAATGGCAGTCACGAAAGCTGTCAGACCGCTGCGTCCCCCTTCTCCCACTCCGGAAGCACTTTCTACAAAAGTGGTAATGGTACTGGTTCCCAATACGGCACCGGCAGTTGTACCAACCGCATCCACCAGAAAAGCCTGTTTCAAATGCGGAATCTTTCCGTCTTTCGTCACCATCCCCGCCTTGGTAGTCACTCCGACCAGCGTACCAATGGTATCAAACATGTCCACAAACAGAAAGGTAAAGACTACGATAACCATTTCCTTGGTGAAGATATGCTCCCACTGGAACTGGCAGAAAATCGGTGCAATAGAAGGAGGCGTACTGAACACGCCGTCCAAATGGGTCAGCCCCATCGGAATGCCGATGACAGTAGTCAGCAAAATACCAATCAGCAGGGCGCCACGCACCTTCTTCACCAGCAAGATGGAAGTTACCAGCAGACCGATGATTCCCAGCAAAGCAGAGCCGGAAGTAATATCCCCCAACGAAATCAAGGTCGCATCGTTATTCACAATGATACCGGCATTCTGCAGACCGATGAAAGCGATGAACAGACCGATACCGGCTCCGATGGCATTCCGAAGTGTCAGCGGAAGCGCATCCACAATCTTTTCACGCAGATTGGTCACCGTCAACAGAATAAAGATAATTCCTTCCAAAAGGACAGCTGTCAGGGCAAACTGCCAAGTATATCCGAGCGTCAGACACACCGTATAGGCAAAAAACGCATTCAGACCCATACCCGGAGCCAGTCCGAAAGGTAGTTTTGCATATACCGCCATCAATAGGGTAGCAAAAGCAGAAGCGATGACTGTGGTAGTAAACAGCGCTCCCTTATCCATCCCCGTAGCCGCCAGAATGTTCGGATTGACGGCCAAAATATAGGCCATGGTCAGAAAGGTGGTGATACCGGCCAGGATTTCCGTGCGCACACGGGTCTCACGAGGATTAAAACCAAATAATTTTTCAAGCATTTTCATTGTATAATTGCGTTAAGCCTATTCTAACAACATCAGAAAGTCCACTTCATGGCCAGCGTCGGGATGAAATAAAAACCGTCACGCGTAGCAAAGTTGTGACTCAGTTCCCATTCCGAACCCACGCTCAGGTTCAGATTGTCATTCACATGTTTGAACTTGTTCAGGTTTATCCAGAACTGAGGCTCACTGATGAATATGAAGTTATGATTCTTCCCGTTCACATCAGTATGCTTCTCCCGCCAGAAATCGGCAAATCCGCTGAACGTGAACTTTTCCTGCCAGAAGTTCAGTGTCCAGGTACCCGTCAACTGGAAATTATGGGGCTTTACATTCTTCTGAATATATTTATACAACACCTGAATACCAAACGTCTTTGAGAAATCACTGTTGTTCCAAGAATAAGTGGCACCTCCCAGAAAAGCGTTATTAATGTAATTCAAACCACCGTTGTATTCCACGTGTGCAGAAAAAGGAGCTTTCCAGAATTTCAGTTCCCGGCTGATTTCCCAATAAGCAGAAGCCACTCCTTTATCCGTGTAATCCATATCGACAAAGAAATACGTGCTTCCCCACTTGTCGGCCTTGAACATTTCGACCGTGGTGGTTACCCAAGGACGCTCGTCGAGTGATTTGTACAAGGCACGTCCCAAGTCGTAGTGTAACTGAATGTTCTGCGCCACGGCTCCTCCCACGAAGGCAGACAGAAGAAGTACGAAAAGAAATAATTTTTTCATTTGAATTTAACTTGTTTTTAATGGTTTTTAAATCGGCTGCAAAATTACATAAAAAAGCACTATAAAAGCAAAGAACTCCTTATCTTTGCTTTCAAGAATACAAGTAAAAGCCCATGAAAAAGCTATTTATCCTCCTATTAATGTGCATAATCGGTCTGGGAGCGAAAGGTCAGGTATCTTCAGCCGCCTTCCAGAAATGGCACGGTGACAAATATTCCATGTTCATTCACTTCGGACTCTATTCCCAGCTGGGAGGAGTGTGGCACCAGAAACAGATTCAGGATGGATACAGTGAACAGATTCGGGCCTTTGCACAAATTCCACAAGCAGAATATGAAAAGATAGCACGTGAATTCAATCCTACGGAATTCAACGCCGATTCTATCGCCCTGCTAGCCAGGAAGGCCGGCATGCATTCCATTATCTTTACCAGCAAGCATCACGACGGATTCTGTCTGTTCAAAACCGCTACTACCCCGTTCAACTCCTACGATGCCTCCCCTTGCAAACGGGACTTCGTCAAAGAACTGTCGGAAGCGGCCCGGCGGCAAGGACTGCGGTTCGGACTATACTTTTCACTCATCGACTGGCACTACCCGTATGCTTCGCCCATGTCACCGCACAATGCAGATTTCATCACGGAGAGTCACCATAATTACTCCAAACAGCAACTGAAAGAATTACTTACCCACTACGGAACCATTTCGGAACTATGGTTCGACATGGGTTCCAATACGCCCGCACAGAGCAAAGAACTTTACGAAATGGTTCACCGGTACCAACCCGACTGCATGGTCAGCGGGCGACTGGGAAACGACCAATACGATTTCTGTGTGATGGCCGACAATGACTACCCGGAGAAAACACTTCATGCTCCCTGGCAAAGCGCCGCTTCCATGTTCGACGAGACATGGGGATATCGCTCCTGGCAAGCACGCGGCAACGTGGAAGACAAAGTACGGGAAAAGACACGCAGTCTGATTAATGTAGTTTCCAGAGGAGGAAACTACCTGCTCAACATCGGCCCTAAAGGCAACGGAGAAGTGGTCGACTTTGAGAAAGAAGTGCTGGAACAAGTCGGCAACTGGCTTTCCCATTACGGTTATGCCGTATATCAGACGGAAGCCTCTCCCTTTCAAGAAGAGTTCGACTGGGGAGAAGTGACCCGCAAAGACAATCACCTGTATCTCTTCCTATCGGGTACTTATCCCAAGGATGGAAAAATCACCTTCTCCATGCCTGGATATATTCTGCAAAAAGGAGACGGAAAAATGGCCACCTATCTGCAATATGGTGACGAGGTGGTACTCACCATACCCGCCTCAGCCTACAAAGACAAACAAATCCATGTGCTGACACTCTCGTTCGACAAAAAGATTGAACCTCTTCCGGGAAATACAGTCAGAAGCACGATGCTGACCGCACAAAATGCCACTCCGCAATACAGCTATTCCTGCTTTGACTATTATACTAACTACCGCAGTGTCATCGGTTACAGCTGGGATTTTGAACAACTGCTCCTCAAACAGCTGGAACTCATTTACACACCACAGGAAGCCGGACGGAAAATCGATCTGATTCTGGATGGAAAAACCTATCACGTCACTTTGAACAAAGGAAAAGAACAGAAGGGTACCTCGCTTTCCAATACGGAATGGGGAAAAACTTACATCTGTGGACCGGGCAACGGGATATTCCACGCAAAAGATTCGTTAGTTGCCAACCTGCAACAACCCCCTCTTACCGGTAAAACTTGGAAACCCGCAGCAGAGAGCGATACGTTAGATTGCCCCCAATTCTCCAGCTATTACATCCTGAGAGAGGTAGAATCACCTCGCTCACAGCACATCCTGGCTGAAATCGGAGCAGGAAACGGCATGGAAGTCTATGTCAATGGAAAACTGATTGCCAAACACCTGAACCCGTATCGGACTCCGTTCCGTATGGAAAAAATCGTGCTCCCGCTCAAAAAGGGTATGAACCAAGTCGTGCTCCGCACTTACAACCGCTTTGAAGACCAAACCACCTACCTGTTGCGCCCGGCAGAAGAACAGAAAGTCTACCGGCAGGATGTGGTACTACCCGATGCACTCAACGGGAAAGACCATCATCTCGTATTGAAACCACACAATCCCTCTTCCCCGCATACTGACGCAGAATTGTCCAATCTGCGCATCCGGTTAAGAAGGATTGCTCTCAAAGGCCAAAGAGATTAATAAATCTCCTTGGCTACCTTATATACACTGTCGGAAGCCATGAAAGTGTAGAAATGCAGACCGGGAACTCCATGTGCCAGCAAGTCCTTGCACTGTGCCTTGCACCATTCCACTCCTACAGCTTTCACTTCCTCGTCATTCTCACATTTACGGAGCTCTGAAGCAAAGGCTTCGGGTATATCCGTACGGAACACTTTAGGCAGCACATTCAACTGGTTCTTGAAGACTACCGGCTTGATGCCCGGGATGATAGGTACCTCAATACCTTCCTGACGGCAACGGTCTACAAAAGCATAGTATTTTTCGTTGTCAAAAAACATCTGAGTCACCACGTAATCAGCTCCATTGCGTACTTTCTCTTTCAGATAGAACAGGTCTGATTCCATGTTGGGCGCTTCTTCATGCTTCTCCGGATAGCAGGCCATACCATAAGAGAAAGGAGTTTCAATGCCTTCAATTTTCGAACCGTCCAGTGAGATGCCTTGATTAAAACGGTTCACCTGCTCCTGCAAGTCGGTGGCGTGTTCGTTGTACAGATACAAGTCCTTGGCCGCAATGTCCAACGGTTTGGAGTCACCTCTCAGTAACAACAGATTGGTAATGCCCAGAAAGTTCAAGTCGAGCAAGGCGTATTCCGTTTCTTCCTTGGTAAATCCCTTACAGATGATATGGGGAACCGCCTGAATGCCGTACTTGTTCTGAATGGCTGCCGCAATGGCCACCGTTCCCGGACGTTTCCGGACAGTGGTCTTCTTCAGGTTGCCGTCGGGTTGCGGCAGATACACAATCTCACTGTGGTGAGCCGTGATGTTGATGTACTTGGGGTCGAACTCCCGCAACTTGTCGATGACGTGATATACTTTTTGTATGCTGTTTCCTTTCAAAGGCGGCAAAATCTCAAAGGAAAATATCGGTTCCTTACTATTCTTTATCAAATCTATTACTTTCATCGTGCATTTGTAAATTTATACCGACAAAGATACAAGCATTTGATTTATCCACCAACACTCTGGTGATATTTAGAAAAAAGAGAGTGTTTAACCCACCAAACAGCTGTCAAAACAGAATAATATTCTATTCAGAGCTTCGATTATAGAATAAAAGAGCAGTAAACCGTACAGAGGTCTAAATATGAAGTCCGTAGTCGTGCTTCACTTCATCCATCACAAACATGCTTTCCAACGAACCCAGACTGTCTACCGTACCCAATACATTAATGATAAATTCCTGATAGTATTTCATGTTCGGAGCATGGATTTTCAATAGGTAATCGTAGCTACCGGAAATGTTGTAACACTCCGTCACCTCCGGTATCTGCTGCACAATACGGGTAAACTCCATGGCAATGTCCTTGTTCATCCGGCGCAGCTTCACATTACAGAACACCACAAACCCCTGATTCAGCTTGTCGGCATCGAGCACGGCAATGTATTTCTTGATGTATCCTTCCCGCTCCAGTCTTTTCAACCGCTCAAATACGGGAGTGGACGACAGGCTGACCTGTGCCGCCAATTCCTTGGTCGTCAACCGGGCATTCTCCTGCAACGTGCGGAGAATCTGTAAATCTACTTTATCCAATTTTTCCGTCATCAGAATATTATTCTAGCAAAGTTTGTTTTATGTGTGCAAAACTAATTGTTTTTTCTTTCATAGCAGAACTTTACAGATGAATTTTCCATATTTCCTGCACATATTGGAGGATATGTCCATCAGAACTACTTTTGCATTGTATTTAAAACCTCTAAAAACTCACAGCAATGGAAAAGACTAAGCTACACTTCGAAACACTGCAACTACACGTAGGACAAGAAACTCCCGACCCCACTACCGACGCACGGGCCGTACCTATTTATCAGACCACTTCGTATGTGTTTCGTGATTCTGCCCATGCGGCCGCCCGTTTCAGTCTGGAAGAAGCCGGAAACATCTACGGTCGTCTGACCAATCCCACACAAGACGTACTGGAACAACGAGTTGCCGCACTGGAAGGTGGAGTAGCCGCACTGGCCGTCGCTTCGGGAGCCGCCGCCATCAGTTATGCATTTGAAAACATCACCTGCCAAGGTGACCATATCGTATCTGCCTGCACCATTTATGGAGGTACCTACAATCTGCTGGCACATACCTTCCCCACCCGGGGTGTACATACCACTTTCGTAGACCCGGAAGATCCGGAAAACTTCGAACGGGCCATCCAACCGAACACCAAAGCATTGTTTATCGAAAGTTTGGGAAATCCCAACAGTACATTGGTAGACATTGAACGCATTGCGGAAATTGCCCACCGTCATCAGATTCCTCTTTTGATAGACAACACCTTTGCCACCCCCTACCTGCTACGTCCCATCGAGCACGGAGCCGACATCGTGATTCACTCGGCCACCAAATTCATCGGCGGACACGGCACTTCTCTGGGAGGCATCATCGTGGATTCCGGCAAGTTCGACTGGAAGGCTTCCGGAAAATTTCCCCAACTGACCGACCCTGACCCATGTTACCACGGCCTCTGCTTTGCCGAAGTAGCCGGAGCTGCAGCCTATGTGACCCGCATCCGGGCCATCCTGCTTCGCGATACCGGAGCCGCCATCAGTCCGTTCAATGCTTTCCTGCTCTTGCAGGGACTGGAGACCCTTTCTTTGAGAGTGGAACGCCATGTGGAAAATGCCTTGAAGGTAGTAGACTTCCTGCAGCACCATCCGAAAGTGACAAAAGTCAACCATCCGTCGCTGGCGTCACACACTTCTCCGGCACTCTACCAGAAATATTTCCCGAAAGGAGCCGGCTCCATCTTTACCTTTGAAATCAAAGGAGGACGCGCCGAAGCCCACCGCTTCATCGACCACCTGAAGATTTTCTCCTTGCTGGCCAATGTAGCCGATGTGAAATCACTGGTCATCCATCCGGCCAGCACCACCCACTCCCAGCTCAACGACGAGGAACTGGCCGCACAAGGCATCTCACAAGCCACCATCCGTTTATCAATAGGTACCGAACATATCGACGATTTGATTGCTGACTTGACACAAGCCTTTGCACAAATCTGACAAACGAATGAGACAATCCCCCTCGCTTTCCACATGAAATGCACCCCAAAATGTAGTATCTAGCTTTCGGGGTGCACTTCAAAATTCAGAAGCAAGGGGGATTGTTTCTTGATTCAGGAACCGAAACACTCCTAAAGGTTCCTTTCTACTTTATTCCAATTCTTCCACCTTCAGTTCTTCATTCTTCCGATACCCGGAACTGGTCATCACAGCAATCAACTGTTGCTGTTCGTCCACCAGGCGTATCTCTACAAAAGGTACACGGAAGTGATTATATACCTCGGTCGCCTCTGCATATACATAACCTTTGCTAACCGCACGCAAAAACGTGATGTTCGCATTCAACGACAAGGTCAGTTTTTCCCGGCTATTCGCTACAGCCGCAAAAGTCAAATCGGCCAGCGTGAACAACGCCCCTCCCTGACAAACTCCTCCGGCATTCAAATGCTTCTCGGTCACTTCCATCCGCGCCTTGGCATATCCCGGACTGATTTCCAACAATTCTACTCCTGCCTCCGCCGCAAAACGGTCGGCCGACAGCAATTCTTTCAAGGTTCCCATATCTTTTTTAATGTATTGTCACCATGGTAGCCCCAAATCCGTATTCCCGGAAAGAAGCATCCTGCCATTGGTAATTTTTGTACTTCCGCTTCAGTTCATCCAGAATGGCCCGACGCAGTACGCCGTCTCCCTTGCCATGGATAAACACAATCCGCTGGCCTTTCTTCTGCTTATACTCTTCCAGTGTCTTGCGGAACACATCCAACTGATAGTTCAGCATTTCCGCATTGCCCATGCCGGTAGTATCGTCCAGCAATTCATGGATGTGCAAGTCCACCTCCACAATCTCGTTCTTCACCACATGCTGTTTTTTCTGTATCTTGGCCGGTACGTCCTGCACGTTCTTCTGCAACAACGCATTCTTGATGTCATCGGCCGACACATAAACCTGCTTCACGGCTTCATCGTCCTTCACAATCTCATAAATCAAGGCCGGTTCTGCAAAGAAAGCGGACGGCTGGAACGTATGCAGCTTGTAGAACTTCACCGTATCGATGCGCAACTCCTGTGTGACTGCCGGCTTCAGCAAGAACGAACGGTCGTCTTTATACACCATCAACTGTACCGCCACGCGCTCCATTTCGTTCAAGTCACTCTTTTCAAATTCCTCCAGATGCAGCTTCATGTTCGGCTTCACCGTTCCCCGGCTGCGCAACGTCCAACTGTTGCCTTCTGCCGAAAGGTACAGGTAATCCACGAAATAATTGCTGTCGTTCACCAGGTAAGCATCAAAGGCTGTAGAAGAGATGGCCTTCACATCCTGCGGCACGTAGGCCAGGAACACATTCAGCACATCATTCCCGCGAATCTCAGGTGCCCGATACGTAATCGGTTTTTCTTCTTCCACTTCTTCTTCCTCTTCCACCTCCGGAGCCGAAGGTTTCTTGGTCGATTTCAGCGGAATATTATAGTCATCTGTCTGAACCACCACACATTCCTTAATCAGCATGGGAATTTCAAACCCGTCTTCTCCTTCTACCAATGCCACATCCTTTCCCTGAAAGCCGCGGACAATTCCTCCGCCCACTTCGCTCAGGAAACGTACTTTATCTCCTATTTTCATATCTTTACTCTGATTTTATAACTCTGACAAATGTAACGACTTTCATCGGAATATGGAAATTATTCAAGAAGCCATGAGAGGAAGTCCACGAAAAAAATATTCTGCTAGGAGGATTCTGCTAATTATTGTACTTTTGCAAAAAAATAAACGACATGGAAGATACAAAGCATATAAAAATCAGCGATTACAATTATCCGCTGCCGGATGACCGCATCGCAAAATTCCCGCTGCCGGTCCGCGACCAGTCCAAGCTGCTGGTGTATCGGCACGGACAAATCAGTGAAACCCATTTCACTTCCCTTCCGGATTACCTGGAACCCGGAACTCTCATGATTTTCAACAACACGAAAGTGATTCAGGCCCGTCTGCATTTCCGCAAGGAAACCGGTGCCCTGATTGAGATATTCTGCCTGGAGCCCATCGAGCCCAACGATTATGCCCTCAACTTCCAGCAAACCCAGCATGCGGCCTGGCTCTGCATGATTGGCAACCTGAAGAAATGGAAGGAAGGCCCGCTGCACAAGGAAATGACAGTCAAAGGCAAAACCCTGACCCTGACGGCTACCCGCGGCGCCTGCCACGGCACCAGCCACTGGATTGATTTCACCTGGGACAACCCCGAAGTGACCTTTGCCGACATTCTTGAATTCTTCGGCGAACTACCCATTCCTCCCTACTTGAACAGAGAGACACAGGAAAGCGACAAGGAGACTTATCAGACGGTCTATTCCAAGATAAAAGGTTCCGTAGCGGCCCCGACCGCCGGCCTGCACTTCACCGAGCGCGTATTGAACGCCCTGAAAGAAAAAGGAGTCGACCTGGAGGAAGTGACCCTCCACGTGGGAGCCGGCACGTTCAAACCTGTGAAAAGTGAAGAAATTGAAGGACACGAAATGCATACGGAATACATCTCCGTGAACCGGAGTACCATCGAGAAACTGCTGGCACACGGAGGCGAGGCGGTAGCGGTGGGCACCACTTCCGTCCGTACCTTGGAGAGTCTTTACTACATCGGAGTGACCCTTTCACAGCATCCCGACGCCAGTCAGGAAGAGCTGCACGTACAGCAATGGCAACCCTACGAAACCCATCCGGCACTGAGCACGCTGGAGGCCCTGCAACACATCCTCGACTACATGGACCGTCACGGACTGGAAGCCCTGCACACCAGTACCCAGATTATCATCGCTCCGGGATACGAATACCACATCGTCAAAAAAATGGTGACCAACTTCCACCAGCCGCAGAGCACGTTGCTGTTGCTGGTTTCAGCCTTTGTAAAAGGAAACTGGCGACCGATTTACGACTATGCGCTGGCTCACGATTTCCGTTTCCTGAGCTACGGCGATTCGTCCTTACTGATACCCTAAAATTTAAACGCCTCAACCGATGAAAGATAATAGCGAAGAAATGTTTCCCCTCGTAGACGAGGAAGGAAACCTCATGGGAGCGGCCACCCGAGGAGAATGTCACAACGGCAGCAAGCTCTTGCACCCGGTGGTCCACCTGCATGTATTCAACAGCAAAGGAGAACTCTATCTGCAGAAACGACCGGACTGGAAAGACATCCAGCCCGGCAAATGGGATACTTCCGTGGGAGGGCATATCGACTTGGGAGAAAGCGTGGAGATGGCCTTGAAGCGGGAAGTCCGCGAAGAACTCGGCATTACCGACTTCACCCCTCAGCTACTGACTCATTATGTATTCGAATCCGCACGGGAAAAAGAACTGGTATTTTCCCATAAAACCGTGTACGACGGTCCTATCTCTCCCAGTGAAGAACTGGATGGGGGACGTTTCTGGCCCCTCGAAAAAATCCGGGAAAACCTGGGAAAAGGCGTGTTTACACCTAATTTTGAACGGGAATTCACCACTGTACTCCAGAATAACGCTCAGTAAGACTAATCTGAAAACGCCACTGACTTTTCAGGAAAATACGCTTATCCTTACTAGGTTTCCCCACCGGAAAACATACGTTTCCCCTGGCAGAGCCATAAGTTTCCACCAAGAGAAACGTACGGTTCCGCCAAGGGAAACCTAAAAAACGACAAGACGCTACCGCCTCCTTGCCGAATCATTTTCAATATTCCACCTTATCCGTTTTGGCCGTCCAGGCCTGAAAGGCTTTGATGGCTTCTTCCGGCAGCAATACCTCTGAAGGCAAGCGTCTTTCTGCCGGTTTCAAATCCAATTCCTCGTAAATAAAGGCATCATCGAAACCGATGGCTGCCGCATCATGCTTGTTGTTCCCATAATACATCCGGTCCAGGTGCGCCCAATAGATAGCACCCAGGCACATGGGACAAGGCTCACACGAAGTATAGATTTCACATCCGCTCAAATCAAACGTCCCCAGGTTCTTGGCAGCTGCCCGAATGGCACTCACCTCCGCATGGGCCGTCGGGTCACAATCCGGAGTGACCCGATTTACTCCCGTGGCCACAATTTCCCCATTCCGGGCAATCACAGCCCCGAAAGGACCTCCTCCTTCTGCTACATTCTTCACAGACAATTCGATTGCTTTTCGCATCAATTCTTCTTTTGTCATACGATTTAGTTTTAAGTCCAAGTTTCTATCTGCGGAAAATAGGAAAAAACTTAGAATTATCCAAATTTTTTCTTTACATTGCAGAATCCACCTTAACCGTCATAGCCTATGAAAACCTATATGCTTACCTTCCTGCTTGGTTTGTCCTGCTTCCTGCTTTCAGCCTCCCCCTCGAATATAGAGAAACTCACGGAAACCGCCGATGCATTTTACCAAGCGGGAAAGCCTGATTCCGCTTTATGGGCCATCGACCAGGCCATCCAACAGGCTTTGACCGAAAAGGATACCTGCGGCATGGTGTCCTGCTACACCTCACAAGGGGCATACTTGCGTTCTTCCGGAAAGATTCCGGAAGCAGTAGCGGCGTATGACAAGGCCCTGCAACTAGCCGTCCGCCTGCCTGAAAACTCGGAAGAGAACCGGCAGGCCCTTGTCACACTCTACAACAACCTGGCCACCATCCACCTGGATATGAAGGATTCGGAACAAGCCTTGAAATATGCACACGAAGCAGTCGCCCAAGCAGACCAATGTCAGGACACAGCTTTCCGTACTCAGATTTACAATGTATGCGCTTCAATCTTCATCACACAAAAGGAGTATAAAGCAGCCAAAACTTATCTGTCTAAAGCCATAGAGCTTTCGCAACAGCTTCAGCAACCGGAAACCGAACTCAGTGCACGCACCTACTACCTGCTGGCCCTGTTTCGGGAGGGTGCATCCTCCCAAGAGATTCAGCCACTCGTCCAACAGACTAACCGGCTTGCTTCCAAAGTACGCTCAACCATGGCTCTCGTCAATTACTATCAGGTGCTCTTTTATGTGCAACAAACCCAGAAAGAATGGAAGCAGGCCGCACAGACCGCCCAAAAGATGCTGCAGCTGCCGGGTATCGAAAATTATCCGTTCCTGGAATACGACATCTACAACAATCTTCACCTTGTTTACAAGGAACTGGCCGACTACCGACAGGCTTACCACATATTAGGGCTGGCCAAAACCCTCGGCGACTCGCTGTTCGTACAAGACAAAAGCCGTCAGCTGGAGGAACTCTCCGTGAAATATGAAACCCAAAAGAAAGAACTGGAATACCAACAGCTACAAGAAAAGCGACAGAAAGAAAAACAGAATCTGCAACTGAAAATCACCGCCTTGCTCATCCTGCTGGCAGTCATGGCCTTCATCTCGCTCTATTTCATTCAAAAACAGAGGCTACGCATCGAACGCCAGAAAAGAGAGGCGGAGACACAGCGCAGTGAATTTGAAAACTTACAGCGTGAAACAGAACGCAATGCCACACGCACGTATCTGAAAGAACTGGAAGAAGAACGCAACCGGCTGGCAAAAGAGCTCCACGACGGGGTATGCAACGACCTGTATGCCTTGGAAATGAATGCTGTTTCTCTTGATGAGCCCTGGAAGGAAGTGCTACGCAACAGTCGGGAAAACATCCGGCGGGTATCGCACGAACTGCTTCCTCCCACCTTCCAGGAAACCACGCTCAAACAAGTGCTGCAAAATTATGCGGAACGCATGACCTCAGCCGCTTGCCAGGTCAGCTTTACCACCCAGCCTGAAGAATGCGACTGGTCGGTGCTTCCCGAGACCTACAGCCTGAATATCTACCGCATTATTCAGGAAGCCACCAGCAATGCGCTCAAACATGCTTCTCCAACCGAGATTCATCTCTCGCTGGAATGGAAGCTTCCTAACCTGGAGCTCACCATATTCCACAACGGACACTTCATCTCCACCCCCGGAAAGGGTATCGGATTGCAGACCATGAAGGAACGTGCGATGGCCTTAAAAGGAAGCATTTCACTGGATTCTCAGAAGATGATAATCATTATTCCACTGTTCACCTAGAAAACTACGGGTTACCGTGGGGAGAATCTCAAGAGGGTTGCGTACTTTTGTTAATAAATAAAAAGACGACACACAAATGAACCTGAATGTAACCATTATCGACGATCATCCTCTTGTGTTGGAAGGGTTGAAAAGCTTGTTGTCCCATACTCCGGGGATAACAAGCATACATACGGCACAGACAGGCTCTCAACTGAAAAATTTAATGGGGCAATTTGATTTCCAACTCTACATCATCGATTTGGATTTGCCAGACATAGATGGATTTATGCTTATACAGCAGATAAAACAAAAAGCCCCGACAGCCAAGATTGTGGTCAGTACCATGCACGAAGAGATTTGGATTGTCAACAAACTGAAGAATCCGGACATCGATGCAGTCGTATTCAAATCGTCGGCAGGAAAATACATAGAAAAAGCCATACAGGCTGTCCTCAAGGGGAAAACATACTATTGTCCGCAATTCCAAAAAATCTATAAAGAAAAAGAAAAGGTCAGCAATACGACCGACACGCTTGATTCCGCCCCCACCATTCGGGAACTGGATGTGCTAAAAGCCATTGCCAAAGGAATGAATACCCATGAAATTTCCGAATGCCTCTTTATTTCAGAAAATACCGTAGAATGGCACCGCAAAAACCTGATGGTAAAATTCGGCGCAAAGAATGCCACCGATTTGGTCATCAAGGCACTCTCGAAAGGCTATCTCAGTATTCCCCTGAACTAGATATGCTCCATAATATTGATTATGGCTTATAAAAGAAGCTGTTACTATGATTCTTGAATAGCAAAGAAATTACTGAAAAACACTATTGCCCAACTGCGTCTCAAAAGGAAGCCCGACAATTTGAGAAAAGAAAAAACACTCCATTTAGTTTTTGGAGACTTATCATAAAATAACCTTAAACGTAAACGCCTTATGAAAACACTTGCTTACTATTTGTTAGGCATCTTTTCATTGTGTATTCTGAATGCCTGCAGTGATGAAGAATCCCCCAGTCCACAACCTCCTCTTTCCAAAGGACAAGAAGAGATACAAACTATTGCTGAAGTCCTGAAAGCAAGCGAACCGCAAGTGAGCCAGTTTGTGGAAATACTGGAAAAAACAAATGTAGCCGACCTCCAGGAAAGTCAACTGACCGTTTTTGCCGTGAAAAACGCCAATGCCGCCAGTCGCACCGAAAAACTGGACACGGCCTCCATTAAAAACCACATTATAAAAGGAAGGTACACCAAAAACGAACTTACTGAAGGAAGCACCCTGACCAGTATCAGCAATGAAACACTTTACGTGACACGTGAGGAAGACAAAATTCAAATCAACGGTATCCAGATTGAAGGAGAAGCCATTCCGGCAGGAAACAGTTATGTGTATGTCGTACCAGAAGTCATACCCATGCTCGACGGACCGATTGTCAGCTTACATGAAACGACCATTCTTGTGCTATTGCCTACTGGAGAACCGCTGGAAGGGGTGACCATTGAGGCCCAAGAGGGAAATGGTACCGTATTGGGGCCTTTCACGACCGATGAAAACGGAGCAGCAATCATTTCACATCAGAATGATACATTAACCTATGTCATTCACAAAGAGGATTACTCCAATCTATCCGACGGATTCCTCATTGAAGGAGCTGACACCAATGGCAATCTGATCTTCGCAGACCTGAATGGCGATGGAGTAATCAATGCGGATGACAAGGTAAGCAGTGAACCGTATAGATACTACCTGAATTACAGGAACCTTACAGAAAACGACGTAACCAAAATCTGCTACATGGCCCAAATTGAAGATGTAAACGTAGCTGACATACAAGCCAAATGGAGCGAAGAACTCGGCATCTACCTGACTCAAGTCAAAAACCTGGAATACAGCCTGCTATACGATACGTATTTCGACTATAAAATGGTGGAATATACCTCCAGTCCTTTCTGGGAACTTGCTTACCAAACCTTAGGAAACGGTAAAAAATACTTGGACCTGGTTACCTCATTAAATACCTCAGAAGGATGGGCTGCATCCTGGGACATGACCGTCGACTACGCAATGATTCAAAACCAACTATTGGGATATTATGGAAAAATCATACCCAACGACAACCAAACAAGTCAAGAGTGGCTACTCTACTATCTGGCAAATTTAATACTCAACACAACAGAGAAAAGAGACTTGGCAACCAGAGCCTTGCTTGGGAAAACCTACCTGATTTCCGGATATTACCAAGAAGCCCTTCAACAGTGCCAGTATATACTGGACAGCAAGGTCTTTAGTCTGGACCCGGAAGCAACAAACCAATCAGATAGTCAGGAAGTTCTTTGGGGAGGCTATAAAGATAATTTCGGAAATCCGGGAGGAAGCTACATTCATCCCATCCTTTTGCGTGAAGTATACCTCATGGCCGCCATCGCTTATTCTCTCACCGGGAATGAAATGCAAGCCACTGAAATCAAAAATCAACTAAAAGAAGCATTCTCACTGAGTGGAACAGACTGGACGGAATGCATCCAACTGCTACAAGGAACAGGAGGAGCCTATCCTTACTATCGTCTGCTGAACATTCCCATCGAACAAACTGGATTCAGCAGTCCCACCAATTACTACTTACCTATTCCTGCGGAAACACTCTACAACAATCCGGGTATGACACAAAATCCGGGTTACTAAATTCTCTCTTATAACAAAAAAAATCCCAGCCGGAATCATCCGGTTGGGATTTTACTTTTATATCTTGAAAGGAGACGATTACATCATACCGCCCATGCCGCCCATTCCTGGAGCGCCCATCGGCATTTCAGCCTTTTCTTCTTTCTTTTCTACGATGACACATTCAGTAGTCAGGAACATACCGGCAATTGAAGCGGCATTTTCCAAAGCTACACGAGTTACTTTGGCAGGATCAACTACACCCGCTGCGTGCAAGTGTTCGTATACATCTGTACGAGCATTGTAACCGAAGTCACCCTTGCCTTCACGTACTTTCTGAACCACTACGGCACCTTCCTTACCGGCGTTGGCTACAATCTGACGAAGCGGCTCTTCGATGGCACGTTTGATGATTTCAATACCGGTTGTTTCATCGGCATTGTCACCCTTCATGCCTTCCAATGCATCGATGGCACGGATGTAAGTGACACCACCACCCGGTACGATACCTTCTTCGATAGCGGCACGAGTAGCACACAAAGCGTCATCTACACGGTCTTTCTTTTCCTTCATTTCCACTTCGCTGGCAGCACCTACGTAAAGAACAGCTACACCACCTGACAACTTAGCCAAACGTTCCTGCAGTTTTTCTTTGTCGTAGTCAGAAGTAGAGTTCTTGATTTCAGCCTTGATCTGGTTGACACGTTCCTGAATCAATTCTTTCTGACCAGCACCGTTTACGATAGTCGTATTTTCTTTTGTCACAGTTACCTTGTCGCAAGTACCCAGCATTTCCAAAGTAGCCTGTTCCAGTTTCAAGCCCTTTTCTTCGCTGATGACTACACCACCGGTCAATACGGCGATATCTTCCAGCATGGCTTTACGACGGTCGCCGAAGCCCGGAGCTTTCACTGCACAAATCTTCAACTGGCTACGCAGACGATTCACAACCAAAGTAGTCAAAGCTTCGCTGTCTACGTCTTCTGCGATGACCAGCAACGGACGTCCGCTCTGTACAGCCGGTTCCAAGATAGGCAAGAAATCTTTCAAGTTAGAAATCTTCTTATCGTAAATCAGGATGTACGGATGTTCCATCACGCATTCCATCTTTTCCGTATCAGTTACAAAGTAAGCTGACAAGTAACCACGGTCGAACTGCATACCTTCTACTACACCGATGGTAGTATCAGTACCTTTAGCCTCTTCAATGGTGATGACACCATCTTTAGAAACCTTACGCATGGCATCTGCAATCAATTTACCGATTACCGGATCATTGTTGGCAGAAATAGTAGCCACCTGTTCAATCTTGTCGTAGTTGTCGCCTACAGTTTCAGCCTGTGACTTGATTGATTCAACCACTTTTGCAACGGCCTTGTCAATACCACGTTTCAAATCCATCGGGTTAGCGCCGGCTGTAACGTTCTTCAAACCTACGCCAACAATCGCCTGCGCCAATACGGTTGCGGTAGTAGTACCGTCTCCGGCATCGTCTCCAGTCTTTGAAGCTACTGATTTCACCAGCTGTGCACCAGTGTTCTGGAAAGGGTCACTCAGTTCCACTTCCTTTGCTACAGTTACACCATCCTTCGTAATGTGAGGAGCACCGAATTTCTTTTCGATGATTACGTTACGTCCTTTCGGGCCCAGTGTCACTTTCACTGCATTAGCCAGTTCATCTACACCTTTTTTCAACTGATCGCGAGCGTCAATGTTGAAGAGAATATCTTTTGCCATATTGAATTTTCCTTTCTAATCTTTTAAATAAATGAATGAATTATCCCAAAACTGCTAGTACATCGCTCTGACGCATCATCAAATACTTCACACCTTCGTATTCGATTTCTGTACCAGAATATTTTCCGTACAAGACCGTATCGCCTACTTTCAAGACCATTTCTTCGTCTTTTGTGCCATGGCCTACGGCCACTACTTCACCCTGCAACGGTTTCTCTTTTGCTGTGTCAGGAATAATAATACCGCCGATTGTTTTTTCTTCTGCAGGAGCCGGAAGAATCAGGACTCTGTCTGCTAATGGTTTAATGTTCATAATACTATATTTTTTTACGTTTATACTACATTATAGCCTCATGCATTGTTTCATGAAAGCACTAACCTCCTTACGAAAAGTGTGCCAAAACCGCAAAACTGACATTATGGCATGAAATGACTGACAAACTGGGGTTCTTTTCTGCCAGCCCTAATAGGTTACCACCCTAAAACAATCTTTCATTAAATTGCACACTTTTTGAAAAATAATTATCTTTACCACCTAAAACTAATTAAAAGATTTATGAATATTACCCTGAAAACTCTCACTTTGGCCACGGCTCTTTCCTGCAGCATGGCCACGAGTTGGGCTTCTCAGTTTACACAAGCATCGACTCAAAAGCAAAATGACTATGAAATGTTCATGGAGAAGATACGAAACAGCACTGTCAAGAATCCCTCCATTGATAAAGACCTGACTTTATTCCAGGAAAATGGTTCCTTCAGCGACATCGACTACGATGACACTCAGATGACTAACTGGACACCCATCAAACATGTAGAACGTTTGTCTGACTTTGTGTATGCATACACCAATCCCAAAAACCAATATTACCAGAACGAGGACTTGTATCAGAAAATCGTCAAAGGACTGGAGTACTGGTATGACGTGGATTCTGAAAGCGACAACTGGTGGCACAACCAGATTTCTGAACCACAGAAATTGGGTCTTCTGCTCATCCAAATGCGCATTGGAAAAAAACAGATTCCACAAGACTTGGAAACCAAAATACTGAAACGCATCCAGGAAACAGGAGGCGACCCGGCTAAATGGACAGGCGCCAACCGCACGGACATTGCCCTGCACTGGATCTACCGTTCTTGCTTGACACAGAACGAAACCGACCTGAAAACAGCCATCGACAACGTCTTCAATCCAATCGTATATACCACAGAGGAAGGTTTCCAGCATGACAACAGTTATTTCCAGCATGGAGAACAGCTTTATATCGGAGGATATGGCGATGAAATCATCAAAGGAGTCACTCAGGTTGCCTCTTACGCATTAGGCACACAATATGAACTCAGCAAGGAAAAGGTGGAGTTGCTCAGCAAATTCATGCGTGAAACTTATTATCGTGCCGTGCGCGGACAAAACATGTCGTTCGATGTGGTAGGACGCAGCGTAAGCCGTCCGGGATTGTTGAACAAACGAACCACTACCACCTATGCCAAACGTATGATTGACATTGACCCGGCCCATGCCGAGGAATACAAGGCCATCATTGCCCGGCTGAACCGCAAACAGCCTGCCGACTATCAGGTGACGGCATCTCATACCCATTATTTCCGTGGCGATTACTCTCTGCATGTACGCCCGCAATACAACTTCGATGTACGTCTGGCTTCTACCCGTACCAAGAAATGTGAATATGGCAATAAGGAAAACCTGAAGACCTATTTCATGTCCGACGGATGTACCAACATCGTACAGACGGGAGATGAATACTTCAACATCTTCCCGGTATGGAACTGGTGTCATATTCCGGGAACAACCGCTCCACAGGTAGAGAAGATTCCAATGGATCCGAAGGCATGGGGAGTATTGGGCACTTCTACATACGCAGGCGGAGTTTCTGACAGCATTTACGGAGCTACCGCATACGCCTATATGGACACCAATCCGGAAGTCAACACGGGTGCCAAGAAAAGCTGGTATTTCTTTGACAATGAGGTTGTGTGCTTGGGTGCCGGTATCCAGTCTACCTCCACTTATCCGGTTCACACCACTGTCAACCAGTGCTTCCTGAAAGACGGCATACAGGTCAATAAGAACGGTAAGGAAGAAGCTGTGGAAAAAGGCAGCTACACCTTGCAAGCTCCACAATGGGTACTGCACGACCATATCGGCTATTTCTTCCCCCAGAAAGGAGAAGTGTTCCTGACTGCCCAGACACAGACTGGACGCTGGTATGATATCAACACCAGCAAATCGAAGAAGGAAGAAAAAATGGATGTCTTTACCTTGGGCATCAACCATGGAGTAGGCCCGAAAGACGGCTCCTACGCCTACATTGTAGTACCAGGAAAAACTTCAGCCAAAGAAATGGAGGATTATCAGAAGAAAAATGCCATTGAAATCCTTTCGAATACAGCAAAGATTCAGGCCGTAAGAAACACCAAGCTGAATGTTTGGATGGTGACTTTCTTCGAAGCGGGTACATTCAAGCATAAAGACCTGAGCGTGACGGTGGACAAGCCGTGCGTGTTGATGGTAAAAGATATTACCGCCAAGACTGCGAACCTGCATATTGCCGATCCGGGACAAACCCAATCGCCCATTCAGGTGGAACTGAAAATCGGAAAGAAGAAACAAACACTTACCGCCGACTTCAGTCAGACAGGTATTTATGCCGGAGCAACCAAGCAGTATACCGTGAAACTATAACCCAGCCTAGTTATAAACTAGTATAAAAAAGAAACTCCATGACATTCAAGACAAGATGTCATGGAGTTTCTTTTTATCCTCATTTGTCTTCCGAATCCGAAAACAAGTCCTTCGCCGGAGAAGCCAATGCCGTATCCTTGTCAGCCTCTTGTCGGAGACGAGGAGAGAATTTCTTTTTCGACGTAATGCCCAGTTCTGTCAGCATATCCGCCTGACGAATCAGGTTGCCCTTTCCCTGTGAAAGCTGTCCCAAGGCATTCTTGTAAACCGTGGAAGCCGCCTGCAGCGTATCACCGATTTTCTCGAAAGTCTCGGTAAATCCCACCAGCTTCTCATACAGTACAGTACCTCGCTTGATAATGTCCTGAATATTTTTCACCTGATACTCCCGCTTCCACAAATCCAGCGCCAGCCTCAGCGCCGCAATCAGGTTCGTAGGGCTCATCAGCACCACTTTCTTTTGATACGCATAGTTCCACAAGTCCGGATCGGCCTGGAGTGCCAGCAGATAAGCAGGCTCGTTGGGCACGAACATCATCACGAAATCCAGGGCAGAGACATTGTAGCTGGAATAATCCTTCCGGCTCAATTCATCGATGTGCGCCTTGACCGAAGCCAAATGGGCTTTCAAGTACTGTTCCCGCTGTCCGGCATCCTCGCACCCCACATAGTTAGCATAGGCCGTAAGTGACACCTTCGAGTCGATAATCACTTGCCGGTTGTCCGGATACACCACCAGCACATCGGGCTGCATCCGCTGTCCCAGTTCATTCTTGAGCGGCTCGCCATGCTCATCTTTCAGAAACTCCTGACGGAAATATTCCTCCCCTTCCCGCAGTCCGGAGTTCTCCAAAATGGTTTCCAAAATCATTTCGCCCCAGTTTCCCTGTACCTTGGAATCTCCTTTCAAAGCCCGAGTCAAGTTGTTGGCATCGTCACTGATTTGCTTGTTCAGCTGCATCAGTTCCTTGATACGGTCCTCCAGCGAAAAGCGCTGCTTGGATTCCTTGTCGTACACTTCTTCCACCTGATGCTTGAACTCCTTCAGGTTTTCGCCAAAAGGTTTCAACAGATTGCCCAACGTTTCCGAGCTGAGCCGATTGAACGCCTCCGTCTTCTGCTGGAAAATGCGGTTGGCCATGTTCTCAAACTCCATATTCAACTGCTTCCGCAACTGCTCCACTTCTTCCTTCTGATGCGTCAAACGCTCTTCTAAATTCCGACGCTCCGCTTGTGAAGCTGCCAGTGCCCGACCGGTCTCACTCCACTTTCCGGAAAGTTCGTCCAACTGCCCACGCAGTCTCTCCGTCTCTTTCTTATACTGTTCTGCTAAAGCCGCCGCACGTTCCTTCTCTGCTTGAAGCAAATCCTGGGCATGTGCCTCGCTCCACTGCAACTGTGAGCGCAAGGCTACCGATTTCCGGGCTGCGAACAAATAGCCCAGCAAACCTCCCACTATCACGCCAATCACTAAATATACGATTTCCATATCTCCTGTTCTACTGTGAATTATTTATCAGTGTTCAGATAAAAAACACAGGTTCCACGAAACCGAAGTCCGAAGCCTCTACCTCTTCCGCCTTCTTCCGTGAAACCTGCGTTCTTATTTTATTAGAAATGATTCACACTTATCCGTGAATGGCAGCCACCAATTCATCCGGAGTAACCAGCGACTGCTCGCCGCTTGCCATATTCTTCAGTGTCACCTTTCCTTCTTTCATTTCGTTTTCACCTACAATAGCTACAAACGGTACCATCTTCGCATTGGCATAGCTCATCTGCTTCTTCATCTTGGCTGCATCCGGATAGATTTCCGCACGGATACCTGCCGCACGCGCCTGTGACAAGATAGGAAGTACATAAGCCGCTTCTGCCTCTCCAAAGTTGACGAACAGCAGTTGCGTACCGTTCACGGCTTCCTTCGGATACAAATCCAGCTGGTTCAGCACATCGTAAATACGGTCGGCACCAAAAGAGATACCTACGCCCGACATACCGTCCATACCAAACACTCCTGTCAGATTGTCATAACGGCCACCTCCACTGATACTACCAATCTGTACATCCAAGGCCTTCACTTCAAAGATGGCTCCTGTATAATAGTTTAATCCGCGGGCCAACGTCAAATCCAGTTCCACTTCCGACTTGATACCCAGTCTGGCAATCGTCTTCAGGATAAATTCGCTTTCCTCCACCCCTTTCAGACCAGTTTCACTGGCAGCCAGCACATTCTTCAATGTAGCCAGTTTCTCTTCGTTCGAACCGTTCAACAGGATAATCGGCTGCAACTTGTCAATCGCTTCCTGCGGAATACCCTTTGAAGCCAGTTCCGCATTCACATTGTCCAAACCGATTTTATCCAACTTGTCGATGGCTACCGTAATGTCGACAATCTTATCTGCTTCTCCGATAATCTCCGCAATACCGGTCAGAATCTTACGGTTGTTAATCTTGATGGAAACCCGGATACCGAATTTCTGGAACACCGTATCAATCATCTGCACCAGTTCCACCTCATTCAGCAGCGAATTGCTGCCCACCACGTCGGCATCACACTGGTAGAACTCGCGGTAACGTCCCTTCTGCGGACGGTCGGCACGCCATACCGGCTGAATCTGGAAACGCTTGAACGGAAAAGTGATTTCATCACGGTGCATCACCACGTAACGTGCGAAAGGAACCGTCAGGTCATAGCGCAACCCCTTCTCACAGAACTTGCTGGCCAACTTGGCTGCGTTCCGGCTCAACAGCTCTTCATCGGTCAGCCCAGAGAAATAATCCCCCGAATTCTGGATTTTGAAAAGCAGCTTGTCGCCTTCCTCCCCGTACTTTCCCATCAAGGTAGACAGGTTTTCCATGGAAGGAGTCTCTATCTGCTGAAAGCCATAAAGATAGAACACTTCGCGAATCGTGTTGAATATATAGTTACGTTTCGCCATTTCCACCGGCGAAAAGTCTCTCGTTCCTTTCGGTATACTTGGTTTTGTTGCCATAATGAATCAGTCTTTAAATTAACGGGGCAAAATTACGAATAAAATTTCTACCTTCCACACACAAAACGAAAGGATTTCACGCTTACTCGCGGCGATTCATATAAATTGTCACGTAGTAAATCAACGTAGCCAATGAACCCAGTGCCGCTACTACATACGTATAGGCAGCCGACTTCAAGGCATCCGTGGCCTGCTGGTGATTGAAGGCATTGGTGATACCTGCCCGACTCAACCATGCCAACGCCCGACGGCTGGCATCAATCTCTACCGGGAGCGTAATAATACTGAACAAAGTAGTCATGGCAAACAAACAAATACCAATCAGCAACAGCTGCGGGAAAGAATTTACCATGAGGATACCTGCCAGCAGCACCCACGATACGATGGAAGAAGAGAACTGTACCACCGGCACCAAGGCTGAACGCATCCGCAAAGGCGCATATCCCCGCGCATGCTGTACGGCATGTCCACACTCATGGGCAGCTACTGCCGCCGCAGCCACACTTGCACTTCCATAAACCCCTTCACTTAGGTTCACCGTCTTGTTCATCGGGTTATAATGGTCGGTCAGCATACCCGACGTACTGGTCACCGTCACATCGTAGATACCGTTATCACGCAACATTTTTTCGGCGACTTCCCTTCCCGTCATCCCATTGGTCAGCGGAATCTGGGAATACTTTTCAAACTTACTCTTCAGACTGGCCTGAACCATGTAACTGAGAATCGCAATACCTATAAATACAATCCAAATAAACATAATTTCTTCATTTAATCGTTATATATTCTATCTTACAAAAACCTTGCCAAAAGAAAGGCTGTCAGTCGTTTCCGCTCAAAGATAAAGATTTTATTTTTCTATTCAGGCAACTTTGCGTAATTTTGCCCCATATTGAAAGAAAGACCATGATAGTTTGCATCGCCGAAAAACCCAGCGTGGCACGCGACATCGCCGATGTGCTGGGAGCCAAAAACCGAAAAGAAGGATACATTGAAGGAAACGGATACCAGGTAACCTGGACATTCGGTCATCTGTGTACCCTGAAGGAACCGCATGAATATACTCCTTCATGGAAAACGTGGAGCCTGAGTACACTTCCCATGATTCCTCCCCGCTTCGGAATCAAACTGATCAACGACAGCGGGATTGAGAAGCAGTTCCACATCATCGAAAGACTGATGCAGGAAGCTGAAATGATTATCAACTGCGGGGATGCCGGCCAGGAAGGAGAACTCATCCAACGGTGGGTGATGCAGAAGGCCGGAGCCAAGTGTCCGGTCAAACGGCTCTGGATTTCCTCACTGACGGAAGAGGCCATCCGCGACGGTTTTGCACACTTGAAAGACCAGTCGGAGTTCCAGCCGCTCTACGAAGCCGGGCTGAGCCGGGCCATCGGCGACTGGACTTTGGGCATGAATGCCACCCGACTCTATACCCTGAAATACGGACAGAACAAACAGGTACTTTCCATCGGGCGGGTACAGACACCTACCCTGGCCCTGATTGTGAAAAGACAACAGGAAATCGAACATTTCGTACCCAAGCAGTATTGGGAACTGAAGACGGTCTACCGGGATACAGTCTTCTCGGCCATCGTACGCAAAAGTGACGAGGAACTGGCGGAAGAAGCCGAGAAGGAAAAAGAGAATCCTTCGACCAAGAAAAAGACACAGACCGATGCCAACCGAGGCATTCCGCAGATTACCGACGAACAGACGGGAAAAGATTTGCTGGAACGCATCCGGAACGTAGACTTCACCGTGACCGAAGTCAGTTCCAAGAAAGGTACGGAAGCTCCTCCCCGCCTGTTCGACCTGACTTCCCTTCAAGTAGAATGCAACAAGAAATTCAGCTACTCGGCCGACATGACCTTGCAGCTCATCCAGTCGTTGTATGAAAAGAAGGTGGCCACCTATCCGCGTGTGGATACCACTTTCCTGAGCGATGACATCTATCCCAAGTGTCCGAAAATTCTGGAGGGACTGAAAGATTATACCGTTTATACGGGCGCACTGGCCGGGAAACCGCTCCTTAAGTCGAAGAAGGTATTCGACAACAGCAAGGTGACCGACCACCATGCCATCATCCCTACGGGCGTACAGCCGCAGGGCCTCAGCGACATGGAGAAACGGGTATTCGACTTGATAGCCCGCCGTTTCATCGCGGTGTTCTACCCTGACTGCAAATTCTCGACGACCACCGTCATCGGGGAAGCCGACCAAATAGAGTTCAAAGTAACCGGCAAACAGATTCTGGAACCCGGCTGGCGGGTCATCTTTGCCAAGGACGTATCGGAAGAAAACAAGGAAAACGAAGAAGAAAGCGTATTACCCGCCTTCACCAAGGGAGAAAGCGGTCCGCATAGCCCGATGCTCAACGAGAAATGGACACAGCCGCCCCGACCTTATACCGAGGCTACCCTGCTGCGTGCCATGGAAACTGCCGGAAAGCTGGTGGACAACGACGAACTGCGGGATGCCTTGAAGGAAAACGGCATCGGCCGCCCGTCTACCCGTGCCGCCATCATCGAGACTTTGTTCAAGCGGCATTACATCCGCAAGGAACGTAAAAACCTGATTGCCACTCCTACGGGCGTGGAACTGATTCAGCTGATTCACGAAGAACTGTTGAAATCGGCCGAACTGACCGGTATCTGGGAAAAGAAACTGCGGGAAATCGAGCGGAAGAGCTACGATGCGGGTACCTTCCTGGCCGAACTGAAACAGATGGTCACCGACATTGTGTACAGTGTGTTACGCGACAACAGTAACCGCCGTGTCACCGTCACCACCGACGACAGTCCGAAAATCCCGTTAAAAAAAGCCGCTGCCCCCAAGAGCAACGACGGTGAGCCCAAGAAGAAAGCCGCTCCCCGCAAGCCACGAGCCAGCAAGAAAACCGCCGCGCCGGATACTCCTAAAGAGGATACCCTTCCTGCCGACGACAGTATTTTGGGCAAAGCCTGCCCCGTATGCGGCACGGGTATCATCATCAAGGGGAAAATGGCCTACGGATGCTCACAGTGGAAAAACGGATGCAAGTTCCGCAAACCCTTCAAAGTGTGATCAAAAACGGATAAACGATAACCCAACTACCGAACTACAAACATACGAATACTAAGAATTTAAATTTCCCCAAATATCAGATTAACCTCAGATATTTGGGGAAATTTATTCTTTATCCTAAAGACTTCCGTAATTCTTCATCTCACGAACTTCCTGCCCAGCCACTTCCTTACAGGCTCATCATAGAGTTTCAGACACAGATAGGCCAAGACGATGCTTCCGAAATAAACCAATGCCGCCATCGGCCAGGTTTCTCCCAGCGTGTACAGTTTGTTTTCAATCAGCCACGCATAGAACAGGTACATCAAAGGATAGTGGATGGCATACAACGGATAGGATATATCGCCTAAAAACTTGCAGATACGGGTCGACCGCTTGTCGGTGGTCTGTCCGGAAGCCCCCAGACAAACCAGCATAGGGAATATGACAACAATGCAGACCATCTCGAACACCCCGTTCAGACACACGGGCGAATGGCCTTCCACATAAGGCACACAGAAAAGGACCAACAGAATGACACTGCAAATCCAAAACGCCCCCCGAACCTTAAACGGTCGGAAATTCCGCGATATCAGCATGCCCAGCGTGAACGGAAAGAGCATTCGCAACATCCCTCCCCAGAAGTTCAGTCCGTCGAGCGTCCAGCCCACGCCAATCATGCCGTAGCCCACCACGTCGGACAAGGCAAACCACGAAAGTCCTACTCCAAGCAATATCACCAAGACGGTCAGCGCTTTGTTGCTCAACCGGTGGATGAAAAGAGCATAAAGAATATTCCCGATATATTCAAAAAACAGCGACCAGCTGGGACCGTTCAACGAAAATATCTCCCCGTTTCCGCGTACGTCATAACCCGCTCCCGGATAGGCCGGTATGAAAAACATCGCCAGCAAGAGGGCCAGCATGACTGCGGAGGTAGCCACCTGCGTGCCGTCCCACTTCACCCCTCCCTGGATAAAGAAGGTAATGCAACCGATAACCGCTCCCATGACAATCATCGGATGAAGGCGAATCAGTCTTCGCTTGAAGAAGCCTTTCAAGGTCAGATTTTTTTTCCAGCGGTCGTCGTAAGCATAGCCGATGACAAAACCCGAAAGTATAAAGAAAAAGTCGACGGCCAGGTAGCCGTGGTTGATGACCGTGATGAGGGTGCCCCCTCCGGCAAAAGAGAAACCTTCAAAAATGTGATAAAACACCACCAGCAGTGCGGCCACTCCTCTCAGTCCGTCGAGCAGTTCATAATGCGGTTTCGTATCGGCAAAGGCCGAGGAAGAAATTGAATGATTCATATTGGAATAAATTGAATGTGACCCTGCAAAGATAGGGAATCACCCCCAATTTAAATTTGTCCTACATCAAATTATGGCTTTTTGCTTCGCAGTCTGCTGAGCGTGGAAAGGGTAATCCCCAGATAAGAAGCAATGTATTTCAAGTTCACCTTCCTGCATATTTCGGGAAACTGTTTCTGGAATTCCTCATAACGTTCCTTGGCCGGGAGCGACAGCCGCTCTTTATGACTTCTGTGGAGCCTTCTGTATTCATTCTGATGGATGATTCTCCCCCAGTTGCATAGTTCCAGATTCGTTTCGAACAGATGTTGGAGGTCGGTTATACTGATTCTGTAGGCTTGCACTTCTTCCAAGGTTTCTACATATTCCTCACTTTTCCTATTGTAATAAAGCTCATCCATACTGAACACAATGCCGCCTTCTGTGCCAAATGAAGTGGTATATTCCTCTCCATCCACCATCCAATAGGCTCTTATGATACCTTTTTCTATGAAATAGGCATATTTGCAATAAATTCCTTCTTTAATCAGTTGGTACTTTTTAGGAAAAGTACAAGGTGTCAAATAAGACTCCAGCTCCTCAATCGTAGAGTCGGATACAGGACATTGCTTTCTGATACTCTCAATAATATTTTTCATCGATTAATCTTACCCCCACATACGAATACAATACAAGAAAATCCCTGGCAGATTCCCGGAGGTTAAAATTACAGAGATTTATGGTATGAAAGGTGATTTCTGACAAAAAATTGTGCAGCAATCGTCCTTAATCACAAACATCCCCAAGAATAACTGTAAATCTCTCTATACTTTCTCTGTTTCACACTGCGGGATTTGTATTTCACAGTGTGAAATATGTATCCCACACTGTGGTTTTTATATCCCACACTGTGGGACAGAGAATATGCTTATACGTTTTACACCTTATCTACTTGTGTTTCAATGAATTTACCCTATCATTCCACAAAATCTATTTTTTCACGGGAACCGGGGCCTTGCGGAGTATCTTCGGAAACTGCCAGAAAAAGAGCAGGGTGCAGCAGATGGCGGCTGTAGCATCCGAAACGGCCTCAGCCAGAAACACGCCTTCCACATCGAAGAAACGGGGCAACACTAAGGCAAGAGGTACCAGCAGAATAACCTTACGGAGCAAGGCGATAAAAATGGAAATCCGGGCTTGGCCAAGGGCGACGAACATGTTCTGACAGGCACGCTGCAGGCCGAAGATAGTCATTCCGGCGAGGAAAATCGGCAACACATGCTCCACGGTGGCAATCAGTTCGCGGTCTCTCGTAAAGGCGGAAGCCACTACCGACGGGAAACAAATCATCAGCAGCATCAGGACGAAATTGAAGGAGAACATCACCGTCAGCACAATCCGGAAACAGTCTTTCACCCGCTGCCGGTCGCCATGCCCGTAGTTATAACTGGCCACCGGCACAAAACCTTGGGCAAAACCGGTGAGCGGCACGCTGACCAGTTGCATGGCACTTTGCAGGATGGCCAAAGCGCCCACATAGATATCGCCAAATTTCTCCAGACTGCCGTTCAGTACAAACCCTACCAGGCTTTCCGTGCTGGCCATAATGAAAGGAGACACACCCAACGCCAGCATCCCCCCCACAATGCGGCGATCAAATTTCAAATAGCGCTTTTCCAAACGCAGGGAAGCCCGGTCGGAACACAAGAAACCCAATACCCAACAAGCACTGCAGGCCTGTGAAAGAATGGTGGCCAAGGCCGCTCCCTTCACGCCCATGTCGAACCAGAAAATGAAAATCGGGTCGAGCACGATATTCAGCAAAGCTCCAATCAGCACGGAATACATGGCGATGCTGGGGCGTCCCTGTGAATTGATGAAGGTATTGAGTCCGGTGGAGACTTCCACGAACAGCGTACCCAGCAAATACACCGAAAGATAATCTTCCGCATAAGGCAGTGTGACGGCAGAAGCCCCTGCAAACTTCAGGATGGGCTCCATGCACAGATAAGACACCAGCGAAGTGAGGACGGTAAACAGTATCAGCAACATGAAACCGTTGCCCAAAATCTTTCCCGCACGCACCCGGTCGCCCTGTCCCAACGCCATGGCAGCCAGCGGGGCTCCTCCGGCTCCCACAATGGCCGAAAATGAAGAAATCAGGATAACGAGGGAGGTGGTCACTCCCACTCCCGCCAGCGCATTCGTCCCGATTTCGGGAATGTGTCCGATGTAAATGCGGTCTACTATATTATATAGGAGATTGACAAACTGTGCGGCCACTGCCGGCAACGCCATCTTGAAAATAAGGGGAAGCATTCGTTCCGTCCCCAGGCGCTCTTCGTATTGATTGTTGATTCTTGCTGCCATAAATCTTCCAAAAACGGAAGCAAAGTTACGAGTTTTTCAGGAGAGAAGAAGAAGAATGTAACCGAAAAGCAATCATTTCATCCTCGGATTTGATTTACATCAACAAATCGGGCCTTTACTTGAAAAATATGCTATAAAACATATTTCATAAGAAAGAAAGTCCTATCTTTGTGGTGTAAAAAGAAAAGGGCAATAAGAAAGAGGCCCACAAAAAGTTTTCATAGGTAATTATAAATTAGGTAACAAGTACAGCAAAGGCCAGCTGGGAAGCCCGCCAAAAGATTTAATTAAACTAACTAAAAAAAGAAAGGATAACAATTATGAAAAAGGTAAAAAACATTTTCCACAAGATTGCCAATGCAGATCCGATGATCTGGGGTTATGTAATGCTGAGCGACGAAAGACGCAAATAAACAGGCGGCGCTGACAAGTTCAGCATTTGAAGAATGAATCTGATAAATGCCGAAAGGCTTCTCTTAAATATTCTGACGAAAAAGCGGTTGGAAATCCAACCGCTTTTTTTATTGCCTTTTTGTCTGTATCTTTGCTTCTAAAAACCACACCCCATGACTCCGACCCTGATAGATACCGACAATCCTGAATTTCAGAATGCCCTGAAGCTCATCCAATACACCCGCCAGTCGGTCTTCCTGACCGGAAAAGCGGGCACGGGTAAGTCTACTTTCCTGAAATACGTCTGCCAGCATACCAAAAAGAAATATGTGGTGCTGGCTCCTACGGGCATTGCGGCCATCAATGCGGGCGGAAGTACCCTGCACAGCTTTTTCAAGCTCCCGTTTCATCCGCTTCTGCCGGACGACCCAAAGTTTCAGGGACGGAAACTGAAAGATTTCCTGAAATATTCGGCCGACCACCGGAAACTGATTCAAAACATTGAGCTCGTCATCATTGATGAGATTTCCATGGTGCGGGCCGATATCATCGACTTTATCGACAAGGTACTGCGTACCTACTCGCACAACCTGCGTGAACCCTTCGGCGGAAAACAGCTGCTGCTGGTGGGCGACGTGTTCCAGCTGGAGCCGGTGGTGAAAAGTGACGAACGGGAGATTCTGAACCGTTTCTACCCGAACCCGTATTTCTTCTCGGCCAAGGTGTTTCAGGAAATGGAACTGGTATCGATTGAGCTGACCAAGGTGTACCGGCAGACCGACAAGGTGTTTGTCAGCGTACTCGACCATATCCGGACCAATACCGCCGGAGCCGCCGACCTGCAACTGCTGAACACCCGTTACACCCCGACACCTCCCTGCCCGGAAGAGAACGACCTCTACATCACCCTGGCCACCCGCCGGGACAACGTGGACTACATCAACGAAAAGAAGCTGGAAGAACTGCCGGGCGACCCGGTCACACTGAAAGGAGAAATACACGGGGAATTTCCCGAAAGCAGCCTTCCCACCCTCATGGAGCTGGTCATCAAACCGGGTGCACAGGTGATTTTCATCAAGAACGACCAGGAAAAACGCTGGGTGAACGGTACCATCGGCACCGTGTCGGGACTCTCGGCCGACGGCACCATCTATGTGGTGACGGAAGACGGCAATGAGTTCGACGTACACAAGGAAAATTGGAGCAACATCCGCTACCGATACAACGAGACTGAGAAGAAGATAGAAGAAGAAGAACTGGGCACCTTTACCCAATATCCCATCCGGCTGGCCTGGGCCATCACCGTACACAAGAGCCAGGGACTCACGTTCAACCGGGTCATCATCGACTTTACGGGAGGGGTATTTGCTGGCGGACAGGCGTACGTGGCCCTGAGCCGCTGCACTTCGCTCGAAGGTATCCAGCTGAAACGACGCATCTCACCGGCCGATGTATTTGTCCGCCCGGAAATCGTCAGCTTTGCCCAGCGTTTCAATGACAACCAGACCTTTGAACGGGCCATGAAACAGGCACAGGCCGATATCCAATACGTGGCAGCCGTGAAAGCCTTCGACAAAGGAGAATTTGCGGAATTTCTGGAAGCTTTCTTCAAGGCCATCCACAGCCGATACGACATTGAGAAACCACTCATCCAACGGTTTATCCGCCGGAAACTGGGCCTCATCAACCAGCTCAAGGAAGAAAACCGACAGCTTAAAGAGCAAATGCAGCAGCAACGGCAGAACCTGCAGAAATATGCCCGCGAATACTACCTGATGGGCAACGAGTGCATCACCAAAGCGCACGACCCGCGGGCCGCACAGGCCAACTACGACAAGGCCTTGGAGCTGTACCCGGAATACGTGGATGCCTGGGTACGCAAGGGAGTGACCTTCTTCGATGAAGACCGGGTGGAAGAAGCGGAAGAATGCCTGAACCGGGCTGTACAACTCCGACCTCAGGAGTTCAAGGCGGTGTACAACCGTGGAAAACTCCGGCTGCTGACCGGAAAAACGGAAGAGGCCCTGACCGACCTGGACAAGGCGACCAGCCTGAAACCCCAGCATGCGGGAGCACATGAATATTTTGCCGAGGCACTCGAAAAAAGCGGAAAAGAAATAGAAGCAGCCATCCATTATCGAATTGCGGAAGAACTACGGAAGAAAAAGAAATAAATTTCTTATTTTTGCGATTCACGAGGTCTCATCTTCGTGACCGAACGCCATGATACTGAAATTATATCCCAAAAACAATCGACCGGAAGACTTGCAACGCGTAGTCGACCTGCTGAACGACGGCGGAATCCTTATCTATCCCACCGATACGGTGTATGCCATCGGGTGTCACGCCTTGAAAGAACGGCCCATCGAACGTATCTGCAAGCTGAAAAATATCGACCCACGCAAGCACAACCTGTCCATCATCTGCTACGACCTGAGTAACATCAGCGAATATGCACAGGTGAGCAACGCCACTTTCAAGCTGATGAAACGTAACCTGCCCGGCCCGTTCACCTTCATTCTGAACGCCAACAGCCGGTTGCCCAAAATTTTCCGCAACCGAAAAGAAGTGGGTATCCGTGTGCCCGACAACGCTATCATCCGCGAAATCTGCCGCCTGCTCGATGCCCCGATTCTGACCACGACCCTTCCGCTGGAAAAGGGAGAGGACATCGAATACATCACCGACCCGGAACTGATTGAGGAAAAGTTCGGCAGTGTGACCGACCTGATTATCGACGGAGGTACAGGAGGCATTGAACCTTCTACCGTGATAAATTGTTGTGAAGATGTACCTGAAATTATCAGAGAGGGAAAAGGTATATTGAAGGAATAAATAACTGTATTATTAATTAATCATCAAATCATGTTACTTACATTATTACAAGCAACTGCACAGGCAGGCAAGGCAGCTTCCAGAATCAATGTGGAACAAATTCTGGACAAACTGCTCAACTGGGGTATTGAAGTGGGAAAAGACATTCTGGCAGCCATCATCATCTACATTGTAGGCCGGTTCATCATCAAGCAAATCGGACGGCTGGTCAGCAAGATTCTGGAGAAAAGGAAACTGGAAATCAGCGTGCAGACCTTCCTGAAAAGTCTGCTCAACATCTTATTGAACCTGATTCTGGCATTTGCCATCGTGAGTAAGCTGGGCGTAGAAACCACGAGCTTTGCCGCCATCCTGGCCTCTGCCGGTGTGGCTATCGGTATGGCACTGTCGGGCAACCTGTCAAACTTTGCCGGAGGACTGATTATCCTGGTGTTCAAGCCGTTCAAGGTGGGCGACTACATCGACGGACAGAATGCCAGCGGAACAGTCAAGGAAATCCAGATTTTCCATACCATCCTGGCTACGACAGACAACCGTATCATTTACGTGCCCAACGGTGCATTGAGCAGCAATGCCATCACCAACTACAGCAAACAGGAAATGCGCCGTGCGGAATGGGTGTTCGGCGTGGAATATGGAGAAGACTTTGAGAAAGTAAAAGCCGTACTAGAACGCATCATCGCGGCAGATACCCGTATTCTGACCACTCCTGCTCCTTTCATCGGGCTGGGAGCCTTGTCGGCCAGCAGCGTGGATATCAAGGTACGTGTCTGGACCAAGACCGAAAACTACTGGGACGTATATTTCGACATGAACAAAATCGTGTATGACACCTTCAACAAGGAAGGCATCGGATTCCCGTTCCCGCAGTTGACGGTACATCAGGCAAAAGACTGATTTCCCAATTGCTTATACTACCTACAAAAAAAATCTTCCACCGAAGGGCGTTACCTCAGTGGAAGATTTTTTATATCCTATCTCCTAAAAGGAAATTCGCTTCTTATTTCCGGTCAGCTTTCAGACGGTCAGCCATAGCCTTTGCCAATTCCTTCGCCTGCGCATAGTTGTCGGCTTTCATGCTCTGCTTCATTTCAATCGGGTTACCTACCACTTCAAATTTCAGTTTCTCTGTGAATTCACCCAGTTTCTTTACCGCCGCACTAGCCCAGGTGAATGAGCCGAAGTAACCGAACAGACGGTTCTTCATTTCACGGGCAGCCACCTTGTTGAGCAAGGACTCCATCTCAGGATACAGCTGCATGTTGTAAGTCGTACAACCCGCAATCAGTCCTTTGTATTTGAAGATATCGGCCAGGATATAAGAATGAGGCGTATGAGATACATTGTGCAGCACGATGTTCTTGATACCTTGTGCACTCAATTCTTCCGCAATGGTTTCAGCCAGTTCTTCTGTGTTGCCATACATCGTACCATAAGCAATCACCACTCCTTCTTCACCTTCATAGCGGCTCATCTTGTCGTACATATCCACCACTTTCGGAATATATTCTTCCCATACCGGTCCGTGAGTCGGACAAATCATCTTGATAGGCAGGCCACCACATTTCTGCAAGGCTTTCTGCACCGGATTGCCAAACTTACCTACAATGTTGGCATAGTAACGGCGCATTTCGTTCCAATAAATATCGGTATTGATGTTGCGGTCGATGCAACCTCCGTTCAAAGCGCCGAAGCATCCGAAGGCATCACCTGAGAACAGGATTCCTTCCGTTTCATCGAATGTGACCATGGTTTCCGGCCAGTGAACCATCGGCACCAAATAGAAACGCAGGTTGTGGTGTCCCAATTTCAGGAAATCACCCTCACCCACTACGTAACGTTCACCTGTCACGCCATAGTATCCTTCTACCATGTCGAAAGTCTTCTTGTTTCCAACCAGCACAATTTCAGGATAGTATTTCTTAATCAACGCGATAGAGCCTGAATGGTCAGGTTCCATGTGATTAATAATCAGATAATTGATTTTACGGTCGCCGATGATGCTGCGGATTTTCTTGATATAAACTTCAAAGAAAGCGACATCTACCGTATCCACCAGTGCCACCATATCGTCATCTGCAATCAGATAAGAGTTGTAAGATACGCCGTACGGCAGTGGCCACAAATTCTCAAACAATGCTTTTGTGCGGTCGTTCACACCGACATAATGAACTTTACCTTTAATTTCCATTGATATCCTATTAATTAAAAATACTATATTGTTTTTTATTCTTTTTCCTTATTATAAAACTTACCCTGCCAAGTATCCCTTTCCTGCAGACGACGCTTCATGCGAACAGCAAACTCGTAATTCTTGATTCCCCAGTCGGGCGCTATCAGCAATTCCTTGGGCGATTGCGACACAAAACGTTCCAGCACCAGGTCGGGACGCACACGCTCCAGGTAATCAATCACCAAGTCAATATACTCGTCCACCTCATACAAATGGAAGTCCTCTGGACACACCTCATACTCACGGGCCATACGTGTGCCGCGCACCAACTGCAACTGATGCATTTTCAACGTCGTCAAAGGCAATTCCGACACCTGTGCAGCCTGACGGATGATGGCCTCGTGGTCTTCTCCCGGCAATCCCAAAATAACATGACCGCCTACACGTATCCCTCTTTCCGCCGTACGTTTCACGGCATCTGCCGTACATTCAAACGTATGTCCGCGGTTAATCCGCTGCAAGGTCCGGTTGTCCGTACTCTCAATACCATACTCCACCAGCAGAAAAGTCCGGCGATTCAGGTCTTCCAGATAATCCAACAACTCTTCAGGCATACAGTCAGGGCGAGTACCAATCACCAGTCCGACAACCCCTTTCACCCGAAGGGCATCTTCATACATCTTCTGCAACTTTTCCAACTCCGCATAGGTATTGGTATAAGCCTGAAAATAGGCAAGGTATCTCATCTCCGGATATTTCCGTGCAAAAAAGGCCTTCCCCTCCTCCAACTGCTCTGTCACCGACTTATCCGTCCGGCAATAGGCTGGATTAAACGTCTGGTTATTGCAGTAGGTACATCCACCATATCCTTTCACCCCATCCCTGTTCGGACAGGTAAATCCCACATTCAGGGAAATTTTCTGTACCTTGAAAGGAAAGTGAAGTGCCAGAAAGTTGGCAAAATCATTGTATCGTGTACGTTCTTCCATGATTTTACAAATTCGGGGACAAAGATAATGCTTTTCAGCCACTTTTCCCACAATTCATAAATACAAGAAATGCAAAAACCTCCCTACCACGGACAAAACATAAAAAAGGCTGTCACAGTGTTACCCGCAACAGCCTTCAGACTACATTATTTCAATTTAAAAAGAATTATTCCGCTTCGTTCAAAGTCGCAATACTTACCCGGTTCCAGTCCGGTTCAGAGAACATATCGCCTACTCCCTGACCTTCAGCCGTAATACGTGAAGCACTGATTTTATATTTGCTAATCAACATATCCTTCACGGCTTCCGCACGCTGATTGGCCACACGTGCATTGACTTCAGCACTACCTTCCGGAGAAGCATATCCCTTGATAACCACCGTACTCTTCGGGTTGTTCTTCATATAAGTAGCAATACGCTCTACATTAGGCACCTGGTCTGCACTGATGGAAGTCTTTCCCTGACGGAAAGTCACCACAGACTCCAACGACTTGGAATGAGTGTTCTGTACAATGGTCTGTACCTGCTTCGGAGCGTTCTTCAAATCGTTCAGTTCCTTTGCCAGACGAGCATTTTCAGCTTCTTTTGCGTTCAAAGCTTCCTCCTTACGGGCATTTTCCGCACGCAACGCATTGATGGATTCATTCAGAGAATTGACCTCTGCCTGATTATAAGGCTTCTGGATAGTCATATAATGCTTACCGTTGCTGCTGGCAAAACGATAAGTCACTCCTGCCAACACTTCAATCTTCGACTTATTGACATTCAACACGTGTGCGCGGTCACCATCCATTCTATACACAACGGCTGGACGTACATTCACTGCCCATGCTTTTTTCTCACCCAGATTAAAATTCAAGCTGGCACCAAAACGGCTCACCATGTAAGAGCAATCACTTCCCACACCTGAATTCATGAAATCATGTCCCCAGCCAAATCCAGCAATACCTTCCACCTCAAACAATCTCGGCTGGCCATTGTATCCGCCAAAAAGATTGTTCAGATTAATCTTACCCAACAGACCCAGGTTCAAGTCGTCAAAAGCAGTCTTGCTGACAGACGTGTTGATACCCGTTAATCCTTCAAAAGAAACTCCAAACACGGGAGTAATCTGTTTACCCAGTTCAAGGCCGGTTTCTGCCCGCATGTTACGCCAGAAAGCAGAATGAGTAGTAGGAGTAGTCACTCCACCTTTCACACCCACGTACCAGTTGTCAAAAAAACGGCTCCCTTCATACGCTTTTTGTGCGTTCACAGAAAGAGACGTAACAGCCAATGCGGCAGCTAAAATAGTTACCTTTTTCATCTTTTCATTCAAAAACGTTAATACCTAATTACATTTATCAATCTCGATGACTTTATAACTAGATTGTTGAAGAAAATGTTTGTAAAGGAACGAACAATTAACACTCATTAAGAAGAAAAAAAGGGATACAAAAGCGCGCAACTAGTTGATTATGTGAGATAAACAAGATTAACAACAAACGAATTATAAGACATAAAAAAGGTGCCCCGATTTACTCGGAGCACCTTCCTGTTGGGCTACTCGGATTCGAACCAAGAAAAACAGGACCAGA
>ULXU01011481.1_pt1 | contig 39386 bp, 38 predicted proteins | sample 1961521 | NCBI WGS metagenome assembly ULXU01 (sample SAMEA4835845, study PRJEB28245) | human gut metagenome | biome: gut microbiome; material: fecal sample | place: Denmark | collected 2008
ACATGAAAGGTCAGCGGGCTTCCCTTCTGTTCGGAAAGCTGCTTGATGTAAGCGGATGCAATTTCCATAAAATAATACTGTCTTTCCGGTTCTGTTTCCGGTACCTGTTTTTTATCAATAATATCTACTTTTATTTTTTTATTCATCTGAAAAAACAAATCCTCATTTCTAATTTCTAACTGGATGGCGCACTTTAAGGGCGTACCTGTCCGTTTCCGTAAATAATATATTTTGTGCTTGTAAGCGCCAAAAGTCCCATCGGACCTCTGGCATGAAGCTTCTGTGTGCTGATTCCGATTTCTGCTCCAAAGCCGAATTCAAATCCATCTGAAAAACGTGTTGACGCATTCACATAGACACACGCCGCATCAATTTCGTTTAAAAAGCGCTCCGCGTTTGTATAATTATTCGTGATAATCGCCTCTGAATGTCCGGTATTATAGCGGTTGATATGCGCAATTGCCTCGTCAATTCCAGACACAGTCTTCGCGGATATGATATAGTCGAGATACTCTTTTCCCCAGTCTGTCTCATCTGCCGGAAGAAGCAGCTCCCGTTTCAACGGAAGTGCAGGGTCTGCCACTGCAGACAGGCTTCGTGCATCTCCATGAAGTTCTACATCTTTCGTCTGCAGCGCTTCAACGAGCTTTGGCATAAGCGCATCGACAATGTTCTCATGAAGCACCAGAGACTCACAGGCGTTGCACACACCAATGCGCTGCGTTTTGGCATTCATGATAATCGAAACCGCCATGTCAAGGTCAGCGCTCTCATCTACAAAAATATGGCAGTTTCCAGTACCGGTTTCGATAACCGGAATCGTTGCCTGATTTACCACGGCACGGATTAACCCGGCACCACCTCTCGGAATCAGAACATCCACATATTCATTCATCTTCATAAAGGCTGCCGCCGTCTCTCTGGAGGTATCTTCAATCAGAGAAACCGCCTCCTTCGGCAGTCCGCATGCCGCAAGCGTCTCCCCGATGACTGATACAATCGCAATATTGGAAGAAATAGCATCACTTCCGCCTTTTAGGATTACGGCATTTCCGGTCTTAAAGCAGAGTCCGAAGGCATCCACCGTCACATTTGGGCGCGCCTCATAAATCATTCCTACAACCCCAAGCGGAACCCGTTTCTGCCCAATCCGTAAACCGTTTGGGCGCTGTTTCATTGAAATCACTTCCCCGATTGGGTCCTCTAGCGCAGCGACCTGGCGCAGCCCCTCCGCCATCTGTGCAATTCTGCCCTTGTCTAAAAGCAGGCGGTCTAACAGTCCCTGCGGCATATGATTTTCTCTTCCGCGGCACAAATCTTTTTCATTTGCCGCAATAATCTCATCGTCATGCGCAAGCAATGCATCTGCCACTGCAAGCAGTGCCTCATTCTTTGCCTGTGTTCCAAGCGTCGCTGTCAGACGACTTGCTTCTTCTGCCCTCTTACAAAGTTCCTCCAGTTCCATCCCATATCCTCCCATCTGTGATAACCCGGTTCATTCTGATATCCGTGCTCTGCAACAGCAGTGCCTCCTCAAGCTGATGCTCATAGGCAAGCCCAACCCGAAGTAATCCCGGATATCTCGCAAAATAGCGGTCGTAATACCCTTTTCCATAACCGTATCTGCCGCCTGTCTTATCAAACACAACGCCAGGCGTTAACACTACGCCAGGCGTTTCTTTGCAAAGTTCACATGTTTTCTCCGGTTCCATCACATGAAATTTTCCTTCTGTGACCTCCTCCAATGAAGCAATCCGGTAAAAATTCATCTGGTAATGTTCTTCGGTTCTCGGAAGTGCTACTGTCTTTCCATCCTGCAATGCCTGTCTTAAAACCGGAAGGCAGTCCACTTCTTTTCTAAGCGGATAATAGCCGTAAAGCACCGTACAGGCTTTATACCAGTCCGATTCCAGAATCTTCCGGCATATCTGTTCTCCTGCCCGTCCTGCCTCCTCTTCGGTCATCTCCTCACGCAGCCTTTTATGTCTTTTTCGGAGTTCTTGCGGAGTCTCTTTTAATTCATCAGGAAAGCTGCTTTTTGTTCTTTCCATATTTTTCTCCCAGATTCTCAACACTTCCGTCCGCATTTACCATGTCAATATTGTTCAACTGTGCCACAAGGTTTCCGCGCACATCTGCCACAAACTGTTTGCGCAGTAACTCCTGCTCTTTTTTCTCCTCCGCGGTCAGCCCCTCCGCCTTTGATTTGCGATAAAGTTCATTAATGCGGTCAATCTGTTCCTGTTTCAACTTAAATAACCATGCCTTTCTTTCCGATTATCATCCGATTGTCTCAAGGATGAAATCTTCTATATGAAAACTCTCTTTCTTCTGTGCTTTAAAAATTGTTCCCCGGAAGGTATCGTCAAAAATATGATGAAGCACGCAGACATCCGCGCCGTTTGCAATAATCATATCTGCACCGGATAACGTTGCAATCCTTGCCGCAGTAAGTTTTGTTGCCATTCCACCGGTTCCGACATCACTTCCGGTCGAGCTTTTTGCCATTCCAAAAATGGAGGCATCCATCTGCTCTACAACCTCAATCAGTTCTGCCGCCGGATTCTGTCTTGGGTCATCTGTAAAGAGACCGTCGATATCCGACAGTAAAATCAGAAGGTCGGCTCCCACCAGCGACGCCACAATAGCAGACAGGGTATCGTTATCGCCAAACTGCATTTCGTATGTGGAAACCGTATCGTTTTCATTTACAATTGGAATCACGCCGAGACGGAACAGTTCTTCAAACGTATGTACGGCATTTTCTCTGGAGGTCGGATTTATCATGGTATTCTTCGTCATTAATACCTGTCCCGCTACCTGGTTATACTCTGCAAACAACTTCTGGTAAACCATCATCAACTTTGCCTGTCCTACTGCAGCACATGCCTGTTTGGTGGAAATATCCTTCGGACGCTCTGTAAGTCCCAATGATTTTCTTCCGACCGCAATTGCACCGGAGCTTACCAGACACACATCCATCCCGCGGTTTCTTAAGTTACAGAGTTCCCGCACCAGATGCTCTAATTTGGTAAAATTCAGATTCCCGGTCTCCTCATAATTCAAAGAGGAGGAACCGATTTTTACAACCACACGTTTTTTCTTATCAAACTGAAAGTTCTTCTGTTCCATTCCCGTCCCCATACTCCTTCTATGTTACACTTTAAACACACCTTATACTGTATCATATCTTTTGTAAAATGGCAAAATATTTTGCTTTTCCCCCTGTTTTTTAGTATAATGAATCCCAGCATAACAAAGGAATGATTGATTTATGATAAAACAGAAAAAGAAACATTTTTCCCTGGTGGCGGCAGGTGCACTTCTTACCGGACTTCTTTCCGGCTGTACTTCTGTATCAGACGCCCCCATCACGAAATCCGGCTTCTATTTTAATACCGTGATTTCCATTACCCTCTACGACGGCTCCAAAGAACAGCTCTTAGAGGACTGCTTTGACTTGGCACAAACGTATGAAAACTATTTTTCCAATACCATCCCGGACAGTGATATTTCCCGGATAAATGCTTCCGGCGGCACTCCGGTGACGGTTCATGAGGAAACGGCTGATTTGCTGAAAACCGGGCTTTCCTACTGTGAATTAAGTGGTGGCAAATTTGACCTGACCATCGGGCAGTTATCGGATTTGTGGGACTTCTCCACCAAGGCACTGCTTGAGGAAGCCACTCCTTCGATGATTCCGTCAGAGGAAGCCATCAAGGCGGCGCTTGCAACAGTGGATTACCACTGTATCGAGATTGATGGAAATGACGTCACACTCACTAACCCGGATGCACGGCTTGACCTCGGCGCAATTGCAAAAGGTTATATTGCAGACCAGATGAAGGCATATCTCAACGAGAACGATGTCATAAGCGGCTATATCAACTTAGGCGGAAATGTCCTGGTGTTAGGCCCGAAGGCGGACGGAAGTGCCTATAAGATTGGCATCCAGAAGCCCTTCGATGAAACCGGCGCTTCCATCGCCGCAGTGGAGGTACGTGATGAAACCGTGGTATCCTCCGGCGTCTATGAGCGTTGCTTTACCGTGGATGGTGTCCTTTACCACCACATTTTAGATACCTCCACCGGTTATCCGTATCAGAACGGTCTATTGGGGGTCACAATTATCACAAAAAACTCTGTTGACGGCGATGCCCTCTCGACCACCTGCTTTGCGCTTGGGCTTTCCGATGGCATGGCATTAATTGAGAGTCTCCCGGACACGGAAGCCATCTTTATTACCGATGATTACGCACTGCATAAAAGCTCCGGCATCGGAACAGACATTCCATTTCAGGAAATCAAATGAATTTACATACAGCAAAAAAGGATTCCATGACGGAATCCTTTTTTGTGTCGTTATAAATTTTCTTAGAGAATAATCTTCTTCGGACATTTCTGTGCACAGATACCACATCCAACACACTTCTCCTGGTCAATGTAAGCGACATTGTCAATGACATGGACTGCATCCTTCGGACAGTTCTTCTCGCAAAGATGGCATCCGATACATCCAACAGAGCATGCCTTCATTACATCTTTGCCCTTGTCCTTGGAGCTGCACTGTACCAGATGCTTTGCATCATATGGTACAAGTTCAATCAGATGCTTCGGGCAGGCAGCAACACATTTGCCACATGCTTTACATGCTTCTTTGTCTACGAGAGCAATTCCATCTACGATATGAATCGCATCAAACGGACATGCCTTCACGCAGGAGCCATATCCAAGACATCCATAGTTACAGGATTTCGGACCACCGTTTGGCACGAACGCCATGGCTGCACAGTCCTCATTTCCTGTGTACTCATAATCTTTTCCTGCTTTGTCGCAGGTTCCGGCACATTTTACAAATGCTACCTTATGCTCGCCGCTTCCAGCATCCACGCCCATGATAGCACCTACTTTTGCGGCAACCGGTGCACCGCCGACCGGACACTGGTTGACCGGAGCTTCTCCTTTGGCAATCGCTGCTGCCAGACCGGAACATCCTGCATAACCACAACCACCGCAGTTATTTCCCGGAAGTACTTCCAAGATTGCAGATTCCCTCTCATCTACTTCTACTTTAAATTTCTCACCAGAAATACCGAGGAAAAATCCAATCAAGATACCTACGCCGCCCACTACCAGGGCTGCAACTAAAATTGCTGTAACGTTCATCTTCTTTTCCTCCTAAATCATTCCTGAGAATCCCATAAATGCAATTGACATTAAGGATGCAGTAATCAGCACGATTGCTGTACCCTGAAATGGCTTCGGAATATCATTGTATTCAATCTTCTCACGTAAACCTGCCATCAGAACGATTGCAATCAGAAATCCAAATGCTGTTGCAAAACCGTTTACAACGCTCTCTAAAATCCCATACTCTTTCGTTACGTTTGTAAGTGCAACACCAAGTACTGCACAGTTCGTTGTAATGAGCGGAAGGTAAACACCAAGGCTCTGGTACAGGGACGGCATAGATTTCTTTAAGAACATCTCTACGAACTGAACCAGTGCGGCAATTACAAGAATGAATACGATTGTCTGTAAATAAGTAAGATTGATTCCCTTGCTCATCAGATAATCATTTGCAAGTATAAATTTGTAAATTAACGCTGTTACAAAGGATGAAATTGTAATAACGAATACAACTGCCGCACCCATTCCGGCTGCTGTCTCAGTTTTCTTGGAAACCCCTAAAAACGGACAGATACCGAGGAACTGACTTAATACGACGTTATTTACAATGGCAGAGCCAATTGCGATTAAAAGTAATTCTTTCATCTGTACCTATCCTCCTAATTTTCTTTTTTGTCTGTTTCTGTTGCAGCGGAAGTATTTTTTCCGGTACACATTGCAGACTGGGCACATCCTGCACAGTCACCGGTCAGACATCCGGAAGGAGCTGCAAGCGGTTTGCCCTTTGCTTCCATTTTAGCTCTCACGATGTTCATAATTGCAACGAGGCAGGATAAAACGATAAATGCACCCGGAGCCATTACGAAAATTGTGATTGGTGTGAACCAGCTTAAGGATAATACCTGGAATCCGAAAATCTGTCCGGCGCCAAGCAGCTCACGAATCAGACCAATGCAGGTAAGGCCAAAGGTAAATCCAAGTCCCATACCGATACCATCAAACATGGATGGAATCACCGGATTCTTGGATGCGTAGCTCTCTGCACGACCAAGGATGATACAGTTTACAACGATAAGTGGAATATACACACCTAAGGAATCAGAAAGGCTCGGTGTATATGCCTGCATGATAAACTGCACCATGGTAACTAAAGATGCTACGATGACGATAAATGCCGGCATACGTACTCCGTCCGGAATTACCTTACGGAATGTGGAAATCAGCATATTGGAAAGAATGAGTACCACTGTTGTGGAAAGTCCCATTCCAAGTCCGTTGATTGCAGATGATGTAACTGCAAGCGTCGGACACATACCTAACATCAATACAAATGTCGGGTTTTCTTTAATAATACCATTATATAAACGTTCTACATTCTTATTCATTCATTTGTACCTCCTGCTAATACATTCTGGAAGTATACCAGGCAGGCATTCACACCGTTTGCCATTGCTTTTGAGGTAATGGTGGAACCTGAAATTGCTTCAATCTCATTGTCAGAAGTCGGTGCTGATTTTACAACGGTAAAGGAGTCTACCTGTTTGTTTTCAAACTGGCTGTAAAATGCCTCTTCCTGTGCTTTCATACCAAGTCCCGGTGTCTCTGCGATGGAAGTGATGGAATAACCATTTACGGTTCCGTCATTGCGGATTCCGACAGAGAAGGTAATGGTAGACTGGCTGGCATCCTTTGCAGTTACGGTGATAACATAACCGAGCACATTACCGGATGCATCGAGTGCGGTCTCCACATCTCCGATTTCATCTGCATAGCCGTTCTCATCTAACAATGCCTGTGCTGCATCCTTGTCAAAGCCCTCATATGCCTCGAAAGAATCAGCATCGGAAAAGACTGCTTTAAAAGCGCTCTGTGTCTTTTCGTAATTTACTTTGTCAATCGGGTCTTTTGTGATACCGTATACGACACCGAGCAAAAGTCCCAGAACAATTGTAAAAGCAAATAAAACCAATGCGTCATGCACAATCTTCTTGTTCATCTTATTTGCCCCCTTCCTTGCTCTTTGCCTCTTTCACCAGACCGAAGGCTCTTGGAACTGTGTATTTTTCAATCATCGGAACTAAAATGTTGCTTAAGATGATTGCGAAGGAAACACCCTCTGCATTTGCTCCGAAGCAACGGAATAATCCGGTGAAGATACCACAGCAGATTCCGAAAATAATCTGTCCGCGCGGTGTAATCGGCGAAGTTACATAATCAGTTGCCATGAAGAATGCACCTAACATTAATCCGCCGCCGCAAAGCTGTGCGGTAAGGTAGGTTCCATCGAAACCATGACCGCTGAACAACAGCATGAAAATTACAAAAGTAATGATATAGGATGCCGGAATCCGTAAATCAATGACACCCATCAGAATCAAAAAGATTGCTCCGATTAAAATCGCAATCGCAGAAGTCTCTCCGATGGTTCCTGAAGTACGGCCGACTAACATATTCATTGTGTTGACAGCCTCTCCGTTACGAAGTGCTGCAAGCGGTGTTGCACCGGTATAAGTATCTGTTACAAAGTTTGTCATATCTGCTGCAAATGCAATCAGAAGAAAGCATCTTGCACCGAGCGCCGGGTTCATGAAGTTCTGCCCCAGTCCGCCAAACAGACACTTTACTACGATAATTGCAAACACACCACCGATGACTGCCTCCCACCATGGAAGGTTTACCGGAAGGTTTAATGCAAGCAGTAAACCGGTTACGACTGCACTCAAATCCTTAATGGTCTGCTCTTTATGTACAATCTTGTTGAAAACCCACTCAGAAGCCACGCAGCTTGCGATGGTAACCAAGATTAAAATCAGTGCCTTCACGCCAAAGTTATAAATACCAAACAAACTTGTCGGCAGTAATGCCAGAATCACATAAAGCATAATTCTGCCTGTGGTATCTTTGGCACGCACGTGTGGTGATGATGAAACATGATATAAATCACTCACGATAATCCACCTCTCTCTTTTCTTTTTTGTATGTTTATTTCTTTGCTCTCTTTGCTGCAAGAACCTGTTTCTTCATCGTCTTGATGGACTGCGCAAGCTGTCTCTTCGCCGGACATACATAACTGCAGCTTCCACATTCGATGCACTCAAGACCATGCCACTTCTCGAACTCTTCCGGAAGGGAATGGTTTGCAAATTTTGCAAGTCTTGACGGAATCAGCTGTTCCGGGCATGCCTCTACGCAGCGTCCGCAATTAATGCACGCAGACGGCTCCACCTCAGCGACCTGATCCTTGCCAAGACAAAGCAGGGAAGAGGATGTCTTTGTCGTAGGGACATCTGTTCCAAACATCGCAAATCCCATCATAGGACCACCGGAAATAATCTTCTCCGGCTGAACCTTAAAGCCACCGGCTGCCTCGATTAACTCTGCATAGCTTGTTCCGATGCTGTATAAGAAGTTTCCCGGGTTGGCAATCGCATCACCTGTAATAGTAGAAATACGATTTGTCACCGGTTTGCCAAATTTTACCGCATTGTATACGGCAATAACTGTCTCTACGTTATCTACGATACATCCTGCATCTGCCGGAAGCATCTTGGAGTTGATGGAACGTCCGGTTACCGCATAAATAAGCTGACGCTCACCACCCTGCGGATACTTTGTTTCCAACGGACAAACTTCGATTCTCGGTTCATCCTTTACCATTTCCTGTAACTTTGCGATACAGTCCGGTTTGTTGTTCTCGATTCCGAGTACACCCTTTGCATGGTCAAAGAGCTGTAAAATAACCTTCATACCACCGATTAACTCTTCCGGATTTTCCAGCATTCTGCGGTAATCCGCGGTCAGATACGGCTCACACTCTGCACAGTTTGCAATAATATACTCAATCTTTTCCGGCTCTTTCGGGGAAAGTTTTACATGTGTAGGGAATCCCGCACCACCCATTCCGACAACGCCGGCCTCTTTTACCTTATTGATAATTTCTTCTTTGGTAAGTTTTGTCACATCCTCGCAGGCAGTGTATTCCACTTCCCGGAATTCGCCGTCATTTTCAATGACAATGGAGTTTACCATGTCACCAACTGCTACCCGGCGCGGCTCAATCGCCTTTACCTTACCGGATGCCGACGCATAGATTGGAGAAGAAACGAAACCGCCCGCTTCTGCGATTTTCTGTCCCTTGCACACTTCATCACCAACCGCTACAATCGGGTTGGCTGGCGCACCGATATGCTGTGATAACGGATACACCAAATCACCCTTAGGTAAAACAGGAACGATTGGCTGATCTTTTGCCAGTTCCTTTCCTTCATAAGGATGAATGCCGCCTTTAAATGTCTTAAGACCCATTCTTCGTGCCCCACTTTCTCTATTTTGTATTTATGTTCTATGTAATTTTATAGAACATCTATCCTACAAATTATATCACAATCAGCGCATCTGAGAACTTTTTTTTTGTATTTTTTTTAATACCTTTTAATAATAAATACATTTTTTCTTTTGTTTTTTTATTCGTTTTTTACAATATTCCCGCCTCTTGCACAAGGATTTGCCCTATGCTAAAATATTTTGGGAAACAAACACGATTTTACCGGCACAGAAAGGCAGGACTTTCATGAAAATTTGGCAAGAAACGCTTCCATATACATCTGACAATCCCATTGCGGACTCTTTTTTTACACCGGATGCACTTTTTTTCGACATTGAGACAACCGGCTTTTCCCCCTCCTACTCCACCGTCTATCTGATTGGATGCTGCAGCAGGCAAAATGACTCCCTTATCATCGAACAGTTTTTTGCGGAAACGCCAAAGGAAGAAGCGGCTGTTATCGATGCCTTCTGTAAGCGCCTCGAACAGTTTGGCACGGTTATCACCTTTAACGGTATCGGATTTGACATTCCGTTTCTCACCGCCAGATGCAAAACGCTGCACCTTCCGGAACACTTTTGTGATTTTGAATACCTTGACCTTTACAAAGCTGCTTCAAAGCTCAAATTTGCGCTCCAGCTTCCCAATTTTAAGCAAAAATCCATCGAGTGTTTTCTTGGCATTGACAGAGAGGACCGTTTTAACGGCGGGGAATTAATTGAAGTTTACAAATCCTACGTCAGGCGCCCGGAAGACGAGGCGCTCTATCTGCTAAAGCAGCACAACTATGACGATGTACTTGGAATGCCGGCGCTTTTGTCCATCCTCTCCTACACACGCTTTTTCGAGAGCGATTGTGTTGTCACGGACATTGATGCAGCAGAATCACCTTCCATGGATGGCACCACTGTCTCTAAAGAGCTTATTTTTACGCTTTCCAGCAAGGTGTCACTTCCAAAGCGCATCTCCTGCCGTTTTGAGGAATTTTATCTGACTGCGGAGGGCAATACGTCAAAGCTTTCTGTCCGACTTTATGATGGGGAGCTTAAATTTTTCCTGGATAATCCAAAGGATTATTACTATCTGCCCGAGGAAGATACCGCCTATCCCAAAAGCATTGCTTCCGGCGTCGATAAAGCACACAAAAAGCAGGCGACTAAAGCCACCTGCTTTACGAAAAAAAGCGGTATTTTTCTGCCTCAGTACGAATCCATCGTAACACCGGAATTTCGCATTCACTCCCCGAAGGAGAAAAAAAGTTATTTTGAACTTTCCGAGGCATTCCTTCATTCGGATGAAGTTTTAACCGCCTATGTAAGACATATTTTCCGGCAGTTTTCCAAGAAACCGCCACGCGCTTAACGCTTATTTTTTCTCAAAGAAGAAGGATTTTAACCGTTCAAATCCCAGTTCCCTGTAATTCATAATCTGTTCTGTGCTGCCGATAAAGAGTTCTCCACCCTGTGCCAACGCACGGTAGAACTTCTGGTAAATCTCATCCTTTGCCTCCTCGGTAAAGTAGATAACTACATTTCGGCAGACAATCAGATGGCAGCCACTTGGATACGCATCTTTGAGCAAATCATGCTCTTTAAACTCTACCCTTTTTTTAATTTCATCTGAAATCTGATAAGAATTACCAATCTTGGTAAAATATTTCTGCTTCAGATCCTGCGGAACGGATGCAATACTCTTCTCATTGTAAAGTCCCATCCGTGCGGTATCAAGCACCTGCTTGTCGATATCGGTTGCAATGACTTTGATGTTTGCAAGCGGCACCTGTCTTGATAATGCCATAACAAGCGAATATGGCTCGTCTCCGGTCGAGCATGCCGCACTCCAGATTTTGAGGTTCTTACCGAACTTCTTAATGAGCTGTGGGAAAACTTCCCCTTCAAGAATCTTCCACTGGTCCGGATTCCGGTAAAACTCTGAGACATTGATTGTAAGGAAATTGATGAACTGTTCAAATTTATCCTTATCTTTTTTAATCAACGCCACATATTCATCATATGTTTTGATGTTATTCTTGGTAATCAACGTATTGATTCTGCGGCGCATCTGTTTTTCTTTGTACGCATTTAAATCGATTTTTGCCAATTGAAGGATATCTCTTTTAAATTTTTCATAATTGTCTGTTTCGAGCATCGGAATTTTCCTCCTTCGTTTCATCCTATACAGAAGCAAAATAGGCTTCCACAAAACTGTGCAAGCCTACTTGTCTTAGAATTATAAAGCTTTATTTATCTTCACCTGCAACTGCATCGATGTCTACATCTGCAACATCAGCATCTGTTTCCGGCGCAAGTAATGCTTTCATGGATAAACTAATCTTCTTCTCATCCTCGTTGAAATCAACAATCTTTGCTTCGATTTCCTGACCAACCTTTAAGATGTCAGAAGGTTTCTCTACATGCTCTTTGGAAATCTGGGAAACATGAAGTAAAGCGTCTACGCCCGGAGCAAGCTCTACGAATGCACCAAAATCAGTCATTCTTGCCACTTTACCTGTTACAACATTGCCTACTGCATATTTCTCTGCAGCACCGTTCCATGGGTTGTCTGCCGGGAATTTCATGCTGAGTGCAATCTTGTTTTCGTTGATATCTTTGATGAATACGCGAACATTGTCGCCTACGTTGAAGACCTTCTTCGGGTTCTCAACTCTGCCCCAGGACATCTCAGAAATATGAAGTAATCCGTCAGCTCCGCCTAAATCGATGAATGCACCGAAATCAGTTACATTCTTAACGGTTCCTTCCATAACATCACCGATATGGATTCTTGCAAACAGCTCTTTCTGCTGTTCCATCTTCTGTGCAACGAGAAGCTGCTTTCTGTCGCCGATGATTCTTCTGCGCTTCGGGTTGAACTCGCTGATTACGAACTGAATCTCCTGATCTTTGTACTTGGATAAATCTTTCTCGTAAGTATCAGATACAAGACTTGCCGGAATAAATACTCTGGTCTCGTCTACGTTGACACATACACCACCGTCTAATACCTGTGATACTTTTGCAGTAAGCACTTCTTTGTTCTCGAATGCTTCCTCTAATCTCTTGTTGCCTTTCTCTGCTGCAAGGCGTTTGTAGGTCAATAACACCTGTCCCTCGCCGTCATTTACTTTCAGAACCTTTGCTTCCATGGTGTCGCCGACAGATACCATTGTGGTAAGATCCGCATTGGATTCGTTGGTATATTCATTACGTGTAATGATTCCATCTGATTTGTAACCGATATTTAAAACGATCTCATCAGGTTTAACATCAATAACGGTACCCTCAACTACCTCTCCATTTCTTATTGTTTTAAATGATTCCTCCAGCATTTGTTCAAAGCTCATTTCTGACATTCTTTTGAACCTCCTCAATAATTTTGTTTGGGGTAGAAGCCCCTGCGGTAATACCTACGTTATCGATGGACTTTAAACACGTCAAATCCAAATCCTTTACAGTTTGTATATAGTAAGTATTGTTGCATTCTTTTTTACAGATTTCAAATAATTTCTGCGTATTGGAACTGCTCCTGCCTCCAATGACAATCATAGCATCCACTTCGGCCGCAATCCGAGCTGCTTCGGTCTGCCGCTCTTCGGTCGCATTGCAGATTGTATTTAAAACAATAATATCATAACCTTTTTCTGAAATAATTTCAACTAATTCTTGAAATTTATTGTAATTAAATGTCGTTTGTGATACAATACATACCTTTTTGCCGTCTTTTATGGTAAAATTTTCCGCTTCCTCACGGCTTCCGATAATCGTTGTCTGCGCATCTTCGGACCATTCCCGGATTCCTGCGACCTCCGGATGACTGGCATTTCCGATAATGACAATCCGCTCACCCTCTCTGCTGTGTTGTTCCACAAGTCTGTGAATCTTTAACACAAACGGACAGGTTGCATCGACAATCTCAAATCCCAGTTTCTGAATCTCGCGGTAAACAGAAGGTCCAACTCCGTGGGAGCGGATGATAACGATTCCCTTCGGTGCATCCCTCAACTCGTCTACATCCTCAATGACCCGCACACCCTTTGCCTCTAAATCCGACACCACTTCTTCATTGTGAATAATCGGACCGTACGTATAGATAGGAGTGTCTCCTCTTTCGGCTTCCTTGTAAACCATGTCGACAGCACGTTTCACGCCAAAGCAAAACCCGGCGCTTTTCGCCAAAATTACATTCATGAATGTTTCGTTCCTTTACTGCTTTGTTTTTTCATAAATCTGATAAATTGCATCCACCACTTCGTCAATATTCATCTCGGAGCTGTCTACTAACACAGCATCCTCTGCCTGCTTAAGCGGAGATGTCTCTCGGTGCATATCTCTGTAATCCCTGTCAATAATATCCTTTTCAATCTGCTCAAGGTCACAGGTTTCTCCCTTTGCGGCAAGTTCGTCAAATCTGCGCTTTGCGCGGGTCGCAGAGCTTGCGGTCAGATAAATCTTGACCTGGGCATCCGGAAGCACGCAGGTTCCAATATCCCTGCCATCCATGATAACATCCGATTTTGCGGCGAGCTGGCGCTGTAACTCTACCAGTTTTGTGCGAACCACCGGATAAACACTGACAGACGATGCCATATTTCCGACCTCTTCCGTGCGGATAAATCCGTTTACATTTTCCCCGTTTAACAGCACCTGCTGTTCGTTCCCCTCATATGCGATGGTCACATCCACATCCGGACACATAGCGGCAATCGCCGTTTCATCCGATGGGTCTGTCTTCTTCTGTAAAAAATAATATGCCATTGCGCGGTACATTGCTCCGGTGTCTACATAGATAAATCCAAGCTTCTTTGCAAGACGCTTTGCGATTGTGCTTTTTCCGGCTCCTGCAGGTCCGTCAATTGCAATATTCATACTCATATTTCATTCCTCCTGAAATTTTTAAATGTTCTTATTATATGGAATACTGTTTCCGGCAAGATATCCGGTCGACCATGCAATCTGAAGGTTATAGCCCCCTGTCATGGCATCCAAATCAAGCACCTCACCACAGAAATACAGTCCTTTTACAAGCTTTGACTCCATCGTGGACGGATTCACTTCCTTTACTTTTACACCGCCTTTGGTCACGATTGCTTCCTTGAAATCCCGCAGTCCGTTTAAGGTAAGCGGAAATGCCTTTATCAATTTGCAGAACTGCTGTCGTTCTACTTTTGTAATCTCATTTATTTTCCGCTCCGGGTCAATTCCACTGAGTTCTAACATTACCGGTATCATCTTTGCCGGGAAAAGTCCTCCGAGTGCATTCTTGAACCGGCGGTTCTTTGCCTCCTCAAACTCCCGTATAAGCCGCCTATCAAGCTGCTCCTCATCGATTGCCGGCTTTAAATCAATGAAAAGTTTTAATTTCTGTGAGGTGTACTTCGGTGCAATTGCTTCGCTGGCGCTTAAAATCACAGGTCCGCTGACCCCAAAGTGGGTAAACAGCATTTCGCCAAATTCCTCATACAATAATTTTTTCTCCTGATAGATGCGGACACGGATATTCTTAAGGGAAAGTCCCTGCATCCTAAGCGGATAATCCTCCTCGGTTTCAAACGGCACCAGCGCCGGGGTTAATTCTGTCACCCCATGTCCAAGTTCTTTTGCAAACCGGTAACCGTCTCCAGTCGAGCCTGTCGTCTGATAGGAAAATCCGCCTGTTGCCACAACTACCGCATCTGCAAAAAGCTTTGTGCCGTCCTTTAACTGTACGCCCGCCGCGCACCCATCCGATTCTAAAATTTCTTCCACTTCTGTGTGAAGGGAAACCTTCACACCTTTTTCCTTTAATACCTTCTGTAAGATTGCAATGACATCTGACGAATGGTCTGAGACCGGAAACACACGATTTCCGCGCTCCACTTTAATCGGAAGCCCATTTTTTTCAAAAAAGTCCATGACTCTTTGATTGTCATACGTATAAAATGCGCTGTAAAGGAATCTGGAATTGCTCATGACATTGGCAAAAATCACGTCCAGGTCACTGGCATTTGTGATATTACATCTGCCTTTTCCGGTAATATATAATTTTTTCCCAAGCTTTTCATTCTTCTCAAGCAGTGTGACTGCATGTCCGTTTTCTGCCGCCGCAATCGCCGCAAACATGCCCGCAGGTCCACCGCCCACTACAATTACCTTACTCATCCGCATCTCCTATTTTGGCATAACGCATTTTTATCGAGTCATCCACGTAGTTAATCTCATCGTTTCCAAACACCTGATACTCCTCCCAAAGGTCTTCTAACTCCTCAAGTGTTCCCGCCACCTCACGCTGCTTTTTCATACAGAGCGCCACAATGAGCGCATTAATCACGCTTAGCGGCGCCACAAGCGAATCCACAATTGAAGACATATCACTCTCTGCAATCAGGTTGCAGGAGGAATACAGATTCATCGGGGAATGTATACTGTCCGTCAACGTAATCACCTTTGCACTCCGGTTATTGGCAAATTCAAGTGCCTTTAAGGTACGCATGGAATATCTCGGAAAACTGATGCCAATCATCACATCCTCTTTGCCAATCCGAAGCATCTGTTCAAAAATCTCATTCGCACTGTTTGTCTGCAACAGATGCACATTTTCAAACATCATCGTCAGATAAAATGCCAGAAAAGACGCTAACGGTGCACAGCTTCTAAGTCCGATCACATAGATATTTTTTGCCTGCAAAATCGTGTCAACAGCAAGTTCAAAGGCATTTTGGTCCATCTTCTCAAGTGTCGAATGAATCTTCTCCTCATCCCCTTTTAACACTGCTTCAAGAATCTTCGACTGTCCGATTCTTCCGTAGGTGACTTCCATCCGCTGCATGGAGTCAAGTTTTCCTCGCACCTGATCCTGTAAGGCATCCTGAAACTCCGGATACCCTTTGTATCCCAGATGCGTTGCAAACCGTACAACCGTGGACTCACTGACACCTACCGCCTCTCCGAGCTTTGACGCTGTCAAAAACGCCGCCCTGTCGTAATTATCGGTGATGTAGGCAGCAAGAAGTTTATGCCCCTTGCTTAATTTGCCGTACACTTCATTGATACGGCTGCTCAAATCATTGCTGCTCATAGTTTTTCTCTCAATTCATTTATTTTCCGTTCTAACACCAATGTTTTTATTATAGCAAATTCCAATGGTTTTGCAACAGGATTTCAGCTCTGAATCCTCTTCATCCGGTAAAATTCGCCCTTCTGCTCCATGAGTTCCTCAAATGTTCCGTATTCGACACAATGTCCGTCTGCAATAACTGCAATTTTATCGGCATCGCGGATAGTGGAAAGACGGTGCGCCACAATAAAGGTAGTGCGTCCCTTGGTCAGGTTTTGCAGTGCTTCCTGAATCAGACGCTCTGAGATACTGTCAAGTGCGGATGTTGCTTCATCCAACACGATAATCTTTGGATTGCGAATCAATGCCCTTGCAATAGAAATACGCTGTCTTTGTCCGCCGGATAACATTCCGCCGTGCTCTCCCACCATCGTGTCAAGTCCCTGCGGCAGTCCTTCTACCAAGTCAGAAAGATTCGCCGCCTTTACCACCTCCGCAAGCTGTTCCTCCGTCACATGTTCACAGCCATACGTGATGTTCTCCCGGATGGTCCCGGAAAAGAGAATCGACGTCTGCGGCACCACAGCAAGATATTTTCGGTAACTGCGCAGGTCAATTTCTTTCAAATTCTTTCCGTCGAGCAGCACCTTTCCCTCATCTGCCAGATGAAATCCGATGACCAGATTTAAAATGGTAGATTTGCCCGCGCCGGATTCTCCTACAAACGCAATTGTTTCTCCCTGTTTCACATGAAGATTCAGATGATTTAACACCTTTTTCTCTGCATTCTTATAATGAAAGGAAACGTCTGCAAAATCAAAGGTTCCCTGCACATCCTGTAATATTTCTTTTCCCTCGTTATCTTCCACATCCTCAGAAAGCAGAACTTCTCCGATGGAATTCACAGACTCGATTCCCTTCGTAATGGTCGGAAGCAGTGTCACAATCGCAGAAACCTGGTTGACCACAGTTGCAAAATAGCTCTGGTAAAGGGTGATATCTCCCGCAAGGATTCTGCCCTTCAGTGCAAGATAACCGGTAAATGCAAGGCAGATAACCTGAAACACCTGAAATACTGCCCAGCCGACAGAACCAAACAATGCCTGCACCAGGTCTAACTTATATCCTTTTTCTGCAACGGTAAATAACTGCCCGCTCATTTTCTCGACTTCCTCATCCTCAAGTGCATGGGCGCGGGTTACCGGCACAAGCTCCACCATCTCCATGACCCTGGCTGAGGTCTCTTCCATCTCTTTTCGGAATTCGTTGTTCCGCCTGCGCATAGCATTTCGGAAGGATACCATCGTAATCGCCGCTACCGGAGCTGTCAGCAGGAAGAATACAAACACAATCGCACTTTTTGAAGCTGTCACCACCAGTGCCACTCCGATATTTAACACGATATTTAAAATGCTTAAAAACATCTGTGTCGAAAGTGTTTCCACCGCTTCCACATCACGCATGATTTTGGACTGAAGCCGTCCGGACTGTGTTCCAACATGATAAGAAATGGAAAGCTGCTGTAATTTCCGAATCAACGCCTTCCGAAGCCCGGTTTCCGCGTAACGTGTCGCAAGGCTTTTGTAGGATGTATACAGATAATTAAACGGTATATTTGCAGCAATCAACACTGTCTCAAGCAATGCATAGAAAAAGATATTGCGCACCGTGTCGGGATTTCCCTGTGTCACATCATTGATGATATTGGCTGTGATAATCGGCAGTACCCACACACAGGCGTGCTTAATGAAAAAGCAGATAACTGCCATCATAAATTTATGATAATTTCCTTTATATAACGAAATCAATATTTTCAGTGGATGCCCCTGATATCTGCGATAGCTCTCAATAAACCAGCTTTCCACATCGGTCTGTTTCTTTGGAACTGTTTTCTTTTTAAATACTTCAATCTCGGATTCCTGCTTTTTCATAAACCTCTCCATTCCTGTCGTAAAAAATCCCCACAAACAGTTTTTTGAACCTGCTGCGGGGATTCTTGTACCTGACGGCACGTAATTTTAATTATACCGGATAAGCTCCGTTCTTTGTATCAGCAATTGTTGCGTCTACTTTCTTCTGCTGTGCCTCACGGTACTTGAAGAAATCAGTTGCAACCTGCGGGAACAGTGCGTAGGTAAGGACATCCTCATCCTGCTGTTTCCACTGTTTCATTTCGGACTCAATCTTGTCAAGCTCTGGCTCTAATAAATCTGCTGGTCTGCAGGTAATAGCATTCTTCTTCTCTTCGCCGAGAACCTTGTCTACAACTTCCGGGTTGAACGGTTTTACAGTCTGACCATACTTACCAAGTAAGATATCCTTGGTCTCTTTGGTAGCGACTTTATAACGCTCGCCCATCAGTACGTTAAATACAGCCTGGGTTCCGACAATCTGGGAAGATGGTGTTACAAGAGGCGGCTCACCAAGGTCTTTCCGCACACGCGGTACTTCTGCAAGAACTTCCTCGTATTTATCTTCCTTACCCTGCTCCTTTAACTGGGAAATCAGGTTGGAAAGCATACCACCCGGTACCTGGTATAATAAAGTCTTGATATTTACGCCAAGAACCTTCGGGTTCATAAGACCGCTCTCTAATGCCTGTTCACGCAACGGACGGAAGTAATCAGCAATTTCTGCCAGTAATCCCTGGTCTAAGCCGCTGTCGAACTCGGTTCCCTTGAATGCCTCAACCATAACCTCTGTTGCCGGCTGGCTGGTTCCCAGCGCGAATGGAGACATTGCAGTATCAATGATATCGCATCCTGCCTCTACTGCTTTCATGTAAGTCATGGAAGCTACACCGGAGGTATAATGTGTATGCAGTTCGATTGGGAGGCTGGTAGAAGACTTTAATGCCTGTACTAACTCAGTTGCCTTTGTCGGAACAAGAAGTCCAGCCATATCCTTAATACATAAGGAATCAGCGCCCATATCTTCTACTCTCTTTGCCATATCCATCCAGTACTCTAATGTATAGGCGTCTCCTAATGTATAGGAAAGTGCAACCTGCGCATGTCCTTTTTCCTTGTTGCAAGCGGTAACTGCTGTCTGAAGGTTACGGATATCGTTTAAGCAGTCAAAAATACGGATAATATCAATTCCGTTTGCAATAGATTTCTGTACGAAATACTCTACAACATCGTCTGCATATGGACGGTAACCTAAAATGTTCTGTCCACGGAATAACATCTGTAATTTGGTGTTTTTGAATCCGTCTCTTAATTTCCGCAGTCTCACCCATGGATCTTCCTTCAGGAAGCGGAGGCACGCATCAAATGTTGCGCCGCCCCAGCACTCTACAGCATTGTAGCCAACTTTATCCATCTTATCTACGATTGGCAGCATCTGCTCTGTTGTCATTCTGGTGGCAATCAGAGACTGATGTGCATCACGCAGTACAGTTTCTGTAATCTTGATTGGTTTCTTCGTCACTTCTGACATGATATTCCCTCCTTAAATTCCAAAGATTGCCATAAATACACCGGCTGCTACTGCAGTACCGATAACTCCGGCAACGTTTGGTCCCATTGCATGCATAAGTAAAAAGTTTGTAGGATCCTCTTCTGCTCCGACCTTCTGAGATACACGCGCTGCCATTGGAACGGCGGATACTCCGGCGGAACCAATCAAAGGATTGATCTTTCCCTTGGTAATCCAGCAGAGAAGTTTTCCTACGAGAACACCTGCAGCCGTACCAACCATAAATGCAATCAGTCCAAGGATTACAATCTTGATGGTGGTCCAGTTCAAGAATGCCTCTGCACTGGTAGATGCACCAACGGAAGTACCAAGCAGAATAACTACAATATACATCATAGCATTGGATGCTGTCTCGGACAACTGACGTACCACGCCACTCTCACGGAACAGGTTACCAAGCATCAACATACCAACAAGTGGTGCTGTTGTCGGAAGGATTGTACATACCACAATTGTAACTACGATTGGGAACAGAATCTTTTCCAGTTTGGATACCGGACGCAGGTTCTGCATCTTAATCGCACGTTCTTTCTTTGTCGTAAACAGTTTCATAATTGGCGGCTGAATAATCGGCACGAGTGCCATGTAAGAATATGCTGCCACAGCAATCGGTCCCATCAAACCGGACTGTCCAAGTTTACCGGCAAGGAAGATGGAGGTTGGTCCATCCGCACCACCGATGATTGAAACCGCTGCTGCTGCCTTATCGTTAAATCCAAGCAGGATTGCAAGGAAATATGCTGAGAAGATACCGAACTGTGCGGCAGCTCCAAGCAGAAAGCTGATTGGGTTTGCAATCAAAGGTCCAAAGTCGGTCATTGCTCCGACGCCCATGAAAATCAGAGACGGCAGAATTGACCACTCATCCAAGGTATAAAAGTAATAGAGTAATCCACCTACTCCGTTGCTGGTCTGCTCCGGGCTTGCAATAATATCCGGATAGATATTTACAAGCAGCATACCGAATGCAATCGGAACCAAAAGCAGCGGCTCATATCCCTTTTTAATTGCCAGATAAAGGAAAATACATGCAACGAGAATCATTACATAGTTTCCCCATGTCAGGTTAAAAAAGGCGGTCTGATGCAGGAGGTTGCTCATTGTCTCCGTAAAGTAACTCATTGTCATCCTCCTAAAAAATTAATTCAAAGTTGCAAGTAATGCACCGGACTCTACCATATCTCCAACGTTTACGTTAATGCTTGCGACTGTTCCGTCCTGCGGTGCAACAACCGGAGTCTCCATCTTCATGATTTCAAGAATCAGAACGGTATCACCTTTCTTAACAGCTGTTCCTGCTGCTGCCTCAATCTTGAATACTTTTCCTGCTGCTCCAGCTTCAATCTTTACGCTTCCAGCTGCGCCTGCTGCAGCTGCTGCCTTAGGTGCTGCCGGTGCTGCAGCTGCCGCACGTCTCGGTGCTGCTGCCGGTGCGCTGACTGCTCCGTTCTCCTCTACGGTAACATCATAAACAGTTCCATTTACAGTAATTGTATAGCTTTTCATTGATTATATCCTCCTAAATTTGTTATTATCTTCTGCGAATGGAGCGAACCACAAATCCGTCTGTGGAGGTTCCTTCGCTTGCTGCTATGGCAGCTGTGATTACGGCTACTAACTCAAGATCATCTGTGAGCTGCTGTTCTTCTCTCTGCTCAATCTGTGCTACCACTGAGTCGGTCTCTGCTTTATTTTCTTTCTTTCTGTTCTGCAGATAAGGAATCACTTTAAAGCAGCTGATGATTAAGCTGATAAGAATCAGGACTGCAAATACAGTTCCCATTCCCATTAAAGTGTTTAATCCTGCCTTTGCCATCTTCTCGCCCGTGGTGTATACCAGGTCTGCATTGGCATCTGTCAGTTCCATGCGCTCATCCTGATAGTTGTATTCATAAACATATGTAACGCTTACTTCTCTTCCCTCAAACTCTACATACTGTTCGAGTGTCATGGTATCCTGTGCTGTAGTGATGGTGAATTTACCGAATCCCTCAAACGCACCAAGGTCCGTCACTGCATCATCCCATGCTGTAACAAGTTTTTCTGCGATTTCATTTCCATTGGTATCAATCATTCCGTCCGCATTGACAAGGGTTGTCACTTCCGACTGAATGAGTGACTGCAGGTCATTATAAGTCATACCATAGTAATCCTGTGTTGTAGGGTCACCACACGCAGCCAGTCCCAGAACCATGAAGCAAAGCATAAGTATAAGAGATAATTTTTTCTTCATAACTTCACCTTTCTATTTTGTTCCGTGTTTCTTGTCCGGTGCTCCTGCACATTTTGTGTAAAGCAGTTCAAAGGCATCCACAAGGTATTTTCTGGTGTCTGCCGGCTCTAAGATTAAATCCACATAGCCTCTTCTTGCTGCGGAAAGAACGGAGGACTGTAAGTTCTCGTATTCTTTTGCCTTCTCTGCAAGAACTTCTGCGGAAGCATCTGCATACATAATCTTTGCAGCAGATTCTGCATTCATCGTACCAATCTTTGCACCTGTCCAAGCATAAACGAAATCAGCGCCGACAGACTTGGAGTTCATGGCTACGTAAGCGCTTCCATAAGCCTCTCCGGTAATTAAGTTTACCTTCGGGCAGGTTGCCTGTGCAAATGCAGCGGTCATGCGTGCAAGTGCTTTTGCAAGGTTCTTCTCTGAGCACATGCATGCCTTGAAGCCGGAAACGTTTGTCAGTGTCAGAACCGGAATTTCAAACGCATCACAGAAGGATACGAACTCTGCTGCCTTGTTGCAGCCTCTTGCAGAAAGTGCAGCATCAAAGGACTCTACTTTCTTTCCCTCTTCATCGTATACTTCTGTACAGTTTGCAACTGCACCTACGGTCATGCCGTTTAATTTGATGAAGCCTGTTACCATATTCTTTGCATAGTCTTTCTTTGTCTCAAAGAAAGTATGTCCATCGGAAATCTCGCTCAATACGAAACGCGGGTCTCCCTTCATGGTATCTAAATTCTCGCAGACACGGTTTAAATCATCTTCGCAGTCTGTGGTATAGATATCGCCCTCGTTGTTTAACGGAAGCATACCGATTAACTCGCGAATCTGTCCAAGGATGTCATCCTCGCTTCCAACTGCGTCAATGCAGCCGTTCTCTTCACTCTGAAATTTTGCTGCTGCGGTATCACATTTGTCAACACGGTTTCCGTCGATGGCATTTGGAGAATTTAAGAACATTCTGCCCTTGCTCTCCTCAATAAATGCGAAATCAGATAATGCCGGAACAACAGAAAGGCCACCGCCGCAGTTACCAAATACTGCTGAAATCTGTGGGATTACACCGGAAGCCTCCACTTCTTTGGCATAGATTGTTCCCATGCCTTCCAAAGCGTCTACGGATTCCTGTAAACGAACACCTGCGCAGTCAATCAGACCAACGACCGGTGCTCCCATCTTCATTGCCATATCGTAAACTGCCGCAATTTTCTTTGCGTGCATTTCACCGATTGTACCATTTAATACGGCTGCATCCTGGCTGTATACAAATACCAGGTTTCCGTCCACCAGTCCATGTCCGGTGATAACACCGTCAGACGGTGTGGCGTTGTCTGCAAGATTAAAATCTGTGTTTCTTGCGGTTACGAGAGAACCGATTTCCATGAAACTGTTCTCATCGACTAACTTGAGAATGCGCTGCATTGCCAAGCTATCATTGCTACTATTCATTCTTTTGACCTCCATCTATAAAAATTAAAAAATTTCGCTAGGTTAAATTATAGATGCTTTTCTTCTTTTTTTCAAGTAATTTGTTAATTTTTTGACATTTTTTACCGGAACTTTACTGTAACACAAATTTCTGAAACACCATCTGTATACACCAGGGCAAATCAATCCGCTCCACACCGTTTGCTGCCTCAACCCTGTATTCTTTTAATACCTCGTCTCCAAGACGGTAGGTAATCATCCCGAGAAGACTGCCTTCTTCCACCGGTGCCCGCAGATAATCCGCCAGCTCATAAGAAATCGTTATCTCCTCTTCCTCCCGCAGCAAAAGTTTCAAATCCTCTCCATCATCCCTCACCACCGGAGTTACATATGCCGTCATCCCGATGCCTTCTGTCTGCCCGTCTTCCACTGCAATCGGCAAAAGTCTGCTCTCGTCTATTTTCACATCCCGCATACTCTTTTTTACAAACGCAGAAAGTCCGTAATTCATCAGCTTTTTGGTATCCGCCCATTTGTAGCTCTTATTGTTCGGCCAGCCGCAGGCAAGAAGCGCCACGATATAAGTGCGTTCTCCACGCTCTAATGCCCCGACATAGCAATAGCCCGCATTTCCGGTAAATCCGGTTTTCCCGGAAAGTGCTCCCTCCATCATCTGTAAAAATACATTATGATTATAACAGCTGTAGCTGCTCTTTCCCTCAATATCGTTAAAAGAATACTGCGCCGTTCCCGTAATTTCAAGGAATTCCTCTGCCTTATCCGAAATGCGGATGCAGTACCGCATGATTTTGGCAAGGTCTTCCGCCGTCGTGTGATGAAAGCCCTCCTGGTTTGTCGCATCCAGCCCGTTTGGTGTGATAAAATATGTATCATTACAACCGATTTCTTCCGCCTTATCATTCATCAGAGCCGCAAAGTTCTCCGTTGTCCCCGCCACATATTCCGCAATCGCCACAGCACAATCATTAAAAGATTCGAGCATCAGGCCATAGAGCAAATCGCGCAGATAAAAATGCTGCCCGCTCCTCATGCCAAGATGCACTTTCGGCTGGGACGCCGCAAGCGATGACACCTCCACCTCGCTGTCCAAATCGCAGTTTTCGAGTGCCAGGATACATGTCATTATCTTTGTAGTGCTGGCATTTGCCATCGCTTCCTGTCCGTTTTTCTGGTAAAGCACCCTGCCGGAATCACCATCCATCAGTACCGCAGACTTTGCATAAAGTTCCGACTCCGCCGGCGCGCTTATCGTTTTCTCCTGCGCCGCCTGTATCAAAAGGTTCTGAAACGGCAGGCACACTATGATTAACAGAACTGCAATCAGTTTTTTCAAAATTTTTCTCCGGAAATTATTTCATAAATTCTTATTCCGTCTGCCCTGTAAAAATACCAAAAACCGCACGGCTTCATTTTATGCCATGCGGTTTCTCATCGTCAGATATCCAATTTTACTTTCAGTTCTTCCTCTGCCTCCTGCTTAAACTCCTCCACCTGTACCGGATTTAATACGGGAAGCTCGTCCACAGACTGTACACCGAAGCTTCGCAGAAATTCCTCCGTTGTTCCAAACAAAAGCGGTCTTCCCGGAGCATCGAGTCTTCCTAATTCACAGACAAGATTATATTCCACCAACTTATTGACCGCATGGTCACAGGCAACTCCACGGATTTTTTCGATTTCTGCTTTCGTGACAGGCTGTTTGTATGCAATGATAGAAAGTGTCTCCAACAAAACATCCGTCAGCACCTGGCGTTTCGGCTGTTTTGCCACCCGGATGAGATACTCGTACATCTCACTTTTCGTGCACATCTGATACGCCCCGTCTAACTCGATAATTTTCATTCCACGGTCGTCTTTTTCATAGCGCTCCATCAGCCCTGCCAGAATCTTTTCCGTCTGTTCTTTATCTAATTCAACGGCACCGGCAATTTTTTCAAGTTCCACGGATTCTCCCATGGTAAAAAGAATTGCCTCAATAATCGCCTCATAATTTTTTTCTTCCATTCTGCCTCCCACTTCGTCTGCGCCTGGTTCTCTACGCAACTATTTTCGACTGGATTTTGATATCGTCAAACGTTTTCTCCTGGGAGATAAAAATTTTCCCCATTTTCATCAGCTCCAGTATTGCCAGAAATGTCACGATAATCTCCATCTTGCCGGACTGTCTCTCTAAGAGGTTGCGGAAACTGAAATTAGCGTGGGTATGGCAGTATTCCTCAAGATATGCCATTTTATCCGCTAACGACACTTCTTCTTTTTCAATTTTACCAAACTTTGAGCGCACCGGGTCTATCTTGTCCGCCTGTTTACGCATAACAGACTTAAAAATGTCGTTCAATTTACTGAGTGTCATATCATTCACAAGTTCTTTTAAATCCACCGGTGGTTCATACTCCGCCACCTCCGGCGGAATTGCAGGCTCGCGAAACATCACTCTCGCCGCATCCATCTGGCGGTCACGCAGTTCGTATGCCATACATTTATACATCTTATATTCCAAAAGCTGCTGTACCAACTCTGCTCTCGGGTCTTCCGCCTCTTCATCGCCTTCAGACTCCTTTGCAGGAAGTAACATCTTTGATTTTATATCAATCAATGTTGCCGCCATCACAAGGAATTCGCTCATAACGTTTAAATCCTGGCGTTTCATCTCCGCAATATATTCCATATACTGGTTGGTGATTTCCACAATCGGGATGTCATAGATATTTACTTTGTTCTTTTCAAGCAGATGCAATAGCAGGTCTAATGGACCTTCAAACACCTGCAGCTTCACTGTCATATCCATTCCGTTACCTCAAAGCGTCTCCTGCGTTTTTTCTCAACTTTTTTATTTTACCTTGCTTTATACAAAAATTCAAGTGCGACTTCCGCCATCTTTCTGGCATAAAATACAAGCCTCCCCGGTAAAATACATTAGAATCCAGTTACCGCCGGAGGTCTGTCATGAAATCTTTTCTTTCCATATTATTAGCGGCTGGCATTCTGCTCTCGCCGCTCTCCGCTTCCGCTTCGTATCTTCTGCCGGAAGCAGACACCGAAACGAGTACCGCAGAGCTTACTGTCTCCGCCCCCAGTGTTCTTTTAATGGAAGTGTCCACCGGTTCTGTCATCTATGAGAAAAATGCGCATGAAAAGCTACGTCCTGCGAGCATCACCAAAATTATGACGCTGATTCTGATTTTCGATGCCATCGCAAACGGGCAGATTTCTCTGAACGATACCGTAACCGTCTCCGAATACGCCGCCAGCATGGGCGGTTCCCAGGTTTACTTGGAACCCGGAGAAACCCAGACGGTCGAAACCATGATAAAATGTATCAGTATCGCAAGTGCCAACGATGCCTGCGTTGCAATGTCCGAATTTATTGCGGGAAGTGAATCCGAATTCGTCCGCATGATGAATGAACGCGCCGCCGGACTTGGCATGGAAGATACCACTTTTGTCAACTGTTGCGGATTGGACACAGACGGACACATTACAAGCGCCTACGATGTGGCACTCATGTCCCGGGAATTAACCTCCCGTTACCCGGAAATTCATAATTACTGCACCGTCTGGATGGAAAACATCACCCATACGACCGCGCGCGGTTCGAGCGAGTTCGGACTGACCAACACGAATAAGCTCATCCGGCAGTACGAATATGCCACCGGCTTAAAAACCGGTTCCACCGGGCTTGCCAAATACTGCGTTTCTGCGACTGCCGTAAAGGACGGCATGGAACTGATTGCAGTCGTTATGGCTGCACCGGATTATAAAGTGCGCTTTTCGGATGCCGCCACGCTTTTAAACTATGGTTTTAGTAAATGCCGTGTCTACACCGATGCAAATGAGGATGCACTCTCACCGATTCCAGTCCAAAAAGGTGTCTCAGATCAGGTGTCGGTTACCTATGAAAGTCCCTTTGAATATCTCTCCACCGATGGAAGCGACCTCTCCGGCGTCACTAAGACCCTTGAGCTTCCCGAAACCGCAGAAGCTCCCATCAAAAAAGGTGCAGCCGCCGGAAAAGCGGTCTACACCTTAAACGGAACCGAAATCGGAACCGTACCGATTCTCTACACCGACAACGTAGACGCCGCCACGTACCGGGATTATTTTGTAAAAGCGCTCCACTGCCTGTTATTATAACAGTGGCGCAAACAACCGCATGACGCTCTGGAGCATCCGTACAAACACATTCCGGTTTCTGCAAAAGTCCAGTGTCATTTTCTCGGATTCCTCAAACGTCTTAAGGCAGTCCTCCTTCAGCTCCATGACTGCCTTTGAGCGGTACATAAACACGCCACACTCAAAATGCAGATAAAGGCTTCGGAAATCAAGATTGATGCTTCCGACCGTTGCAATCTCATCATCACAGACAAAGCTCTTTGCATGGATGAATCCCGGTTTGTACTGGTAGATTTTTACCCCGCTTGCAAGAAGCGGTGCATAGTAAGACTGCGTCAGAAGAAAAATTGCCTTTTTATCCGGAATTCCAGGCGTCACAATGCGCACATCCACGCCGCTTTTCGCCGCATTGCACAGGCAGGTGAGCATTTCATTGTCCACGATAAGATAAGGAGTAAAAATATACACGTAATTTTTCGCTTTATTGATGATATTCATGTATACATTTTCTCCCACCGTCTCATGGTCTAACGGACTGTCACCATACGGCTGCACAAACCCATCTCCTACAAACGGCTCTTTCTGCCATACCTCCGGGAAATATTTCGTATAATCCTCGGATGTCCGATTGATGTAATTCCACATTTCAAGGAACATCGTGGTAAGTCCCCAGACGGCTTCTCCCTCAATACGCACGCCGGTGTCTTTCCAGTAACCGAACCGTTCTACTTCATTGATGTATTCGTCTGCTAAGTTAATACCCCCGGTGTATCCCACCTTTCCGTCCACTACAAATATTTTTCTGTGGTCACGGTTATTCATAATAACAGAAAGAAATGGGCGGAATGGATTAAACGCCACGCAGGAAATTCCCATTTTTCGTAATTTTTCGTAGTAACGCGGCGGCAGCGTATTGATACATCCGACATCATCGTAAATAAAACGCACATCCACTCCATTTTTTGCCTTTTCTTCAAGAATCTCAAGCGCCTGCGAGAGCATATGCCCTTCCTGTACAATGAAGTACTCCAAAAAAATATAGTGTTCCGCTTTCTTTAAATCCTCCAGCATCTCCGCAAACATTTCTTCACCACACTTATAGTACTTTGTCGTGGTATTTTTATATATGGAAAAATCTGCCCAATCATGGATATAGCGGCTCTGGCTGTACACACACGGCTCTTCAAACTGCAGCTCCTGCATCACCGCTTCCTCCTGCCTGCGCACCGCCGCCACTTCACGGTTTACCGCATCCATCCGCTGTGCCGTGCGCTTTGTCAGCCCTGACCTTCCAAAAATAAAATAGACTAACATACCAAACACCGGTGACAATAAGATTAAAAATGTCCAGGAAAGCTTGTTTGCCGGGTTAATCCATCGGTTGACAATGACAAGCACCAGAATAATTGCCAGAATCCTGATACCAAGGTTTGCATACGTAAACTGATAGCTGAACTGCCACAACACAAGACTCATCCAGACTACCTGTAAGATAATCGAAAGTGCTACGATAAAAAAACGCCCCAGAATCAGATGTGCAATTTTCTTCATATGTGTCTCCCCCTTTGTGATATAAAGTCTATTCTACTTATTTTTCCAGAAAAAGTCAAATTCTCACCAGGTGATCTGCATGAATCATTCCCCAGCATTTTCTCCCTATCTGTTCCCCTCTCGGATATGCACGCTCATATAACCGCAGCTTCATCTCCGTGGGTGAAAAATCCGGCAGTCTCTCAAACGCCAGCGCCAGCGCGCCCACCGCAACCGGTGCCGCCATCGAAGTGCCGCTTTTGATAGTATAGCCTTTTTGATCCCGGCTGCAGCTTACGATACCGGTTCCGGGCGCTAAGATTTCCGGCTTGATAATACAGCATCTCGTTGGTCCTCTGCCGCTGTAGCCCGGCAGCAGGGTTCGTCTGTTTTTTTCTGTTTCCTCATCGTCACTGCTCCCCACCGTAAGTACTTTTCTCGAAATTCCCGGAATCGTGACCGTCTCCTCACCGGGTCCGTTATTTCCGGCAGCCGCCACAACCATGACGCCCTGATTCCAAAGTTCATCCACCGCTGCAAGTAAATCCTGCTGCTCCCTCTTTCCCGCAGACGGAAGCATTCCGACGGAAATATTTAATAGCCGGATATGATACGCCTTGCGGTTTTTCAAAATCCAGTCGATTCCTTGCAGCATTTTTTCCGTATTTCCATTTCCGCCGCCGTCTAATACCTTTAACATCACCAGATTACTGCGCGGCGCAACCCCGCTGTAACGTCCCCCTTCTGACATTTTTCCGTTTCCCGCAATAATGCCCGAAATATGGGTTCCATGCCCGTTATCATCATATGCACCCTCTCTTTTCTGAAAAAATCTTTAAATGCAAGAATCCTTCCTTCTAAATCCGGATGCGGCGCCACTCCGGTGTCCATGACCGCCACGGTAACATTCTTCCCGGACAGTCCCATTTTATATGCATAATCTGTATGAATCAGACGTTTGACCCGTTCCATAAAAAATCCTTTTCTTCCATCTTATTCTATCCTTAAAAAAACGTGTCTGTTCGGCTATAAGGTCAATAAATTGTGCGCCTGATAAAGTTTCCTATAGAGCAAAAAGACCACCCGGTTTCCCAGGTGGTCTTTCTTACTCAAAATCTTTTATGCTTCTTCCGGAACATCCTTGATAGAGAAGCTGATTCTTCCCATCTTGTCTTTTCCAAGGCAGATAACTTTTACGGTATCTCCCAATGTAAGCACATCCTCTACACGGTTAATGCGCTCTTTTGCAATCTTGGAAATGTGAACCATTCCCTCTTTGCCCGGTGCGAACTCTAAGAATGCACCAAACTCTTTGATGCTTACCACAGTACCGGTGAAAATCTGACCTTCCTCGAAATCTGTGGTGATAATCTTAATCATATCTACGGCTTTTGCCATCATGTCTGCGTCTGTTCCGCAAACAGATACAGCGCCGTCATCGGTAATATCAATCTTAACGCCGGTGCGATCGATAATCTCGTTGATGGTCTTTCCTCTCTGTCCAACCACATCACCAATCTTTGCCGGGTCAATCTGAATCTGGATAATCTTCGGTGCGTACTGTCCAACTTCTTTTCTCGGCTCAGAAATTGCCTTGGACATTACCTCATCCATAATGTAGAGTCTTGCCTCTCTGGTTCTAGCAATTGCTTCCTCTACGATTGGTCTGGTCAGACCATGAATCTTGATATCCATCTGGATAGCTGTAATGCCCTTATGAGTACCGGTTACCTTGAAGTCCATGTCTCCGAAGAAATCCTCTAATCCCTGAATGTCGGTAAGGACGATGTAATCATCATCGGTATCACCGGTTACAAGTCCGCAGGAAATACCTGCCACCATAGACTTAATCGGAACACCTGCTGCCATAAGTGCCATGCAGGATGCACAGGTAGATGCCATGGAAGTAGAACCGTTTGACTCAAAGGTCTCGGATACGGCACGGATTGCATACGGGAACTCCTCCTCAGAAGGAAGTACCGGAATCAGCGCACGCTCTGCCAAAGCTCCATGACCAATCTCACGACGTCCCGGTCCACGGGAAACCTTTGTCTCACCTACAGAATATGCCGGGAAATTATACTGATGGATGTATCTCTTGGTTGTAATATTCTCATCTAATCCGTCAATCTTCTGAACCTCAGAAAGCGGTGCAAGTGTTACAACATCACAAATCTGTGTCTGACCACGTGTAAACATTGCAGAACCATGAACTCTCGGAATCAAATCCACTTCTGCTGCCAGCGGACGAATCTGGTTGATGGCACGTCCATCCGGACGCTTGTGGTCTTTTAAAATCATCTTGCGGACCGTCTTCTTCTGATACTGGTAAACTGCTTCGCCAAGAACTGCAAGCCAGTCCTCTTTATCTGCAAAAGCTTCTTCAAGCTTCTCGGTAATCTCGCGGATGTTCTCTTCTCTCTTCTGTTTCTCGTCGGTGAAAACTGCCTCTTCCATCTGCTCCGGTGTTACGATTTCGCGGATGGCTGCAAACATTTCCTCCGGGATTGCACAGCTTGTATACTCATGCTTTTTCTTGCCGACTTCCTCTACAATCTTGTTCATGAAAGCAATAATGGTCTGGTTAATATCATGACATTTGTAGATTGCTTCTAACATCTTCTCTTCCGGGATTTCATTTGCACCAGCCTCAATCATGATTACCTTCTGAGCGGTGGATGCAACTGTAAGCTTTAAGTCTCCGTTATCCCAGTCCTTCTGAGACGGGTTTACGATAAACTCACCGTTTACCATTCCCATCTGGGTCATAGCACACGGTCCATCGAATGGGATATCTGAAATGGTTGTTACAAGTGCTGCTCCAAGCATTGCCACGATTTCCGGACGGCACTGCGGGTCAACAGACATTACCATGTTATTGATGGTTACGTCATTGCGGTAATCCTTCGGGAACAGCGGACGCATCGGACGGTCGATAACACGGGAAGTAAGGATTGCATTCTCAGATGCCTTTCCCTCTCTCTTGTTAAAGCCTCCCGGAATCTTACCTACTGCGTACATTTTCTCTTCAAATTCCACGCTTAACGGGAAAAAATCTACTCCGTCTCTCGGCTTGTCAGAAGCGGTTACGGTTGATAATACGGTTGTCTCACCATATTTTAACAAAGCTGCTCCGTTTGCCTGTGCACATACTCTTCCGATGTCTACAGTCAGCGTTCTTCCAGCCAGTTCCATTGAAAAACTTTTATACATATCATTTCTCCTTTTCCTGCGGCGGATGCCCCGAAACTACTGAAAAAAATATGTGTCTTAGGTCACCCTATTCTTTTCAGTGGTCTCGGATTGTGCTCCGCCGGGCTGTCTTTTCTTATCGTCATGCAGCTTTTGTTCTGCATGACAAGAGGAGGACATCCGGTCTCCCGGACACCTCCTCTGCTGGTTGCTACTTATTTTCTTAAACCTAAGCGCTCGATTAAAGAACGATATCTCTCGATGTCGACCTGCTTTAAGTAAGATAATAAACGACGTCTCTGTCCTACCATCTTTAACAGACCTCTGTTAGAATGGAAGTCCTTCGGGTTCTCTTTCAAATGAGCTGTCAGTTCCTCGATACGTGCAGATAAGATTGCAATCTGTACTTCCGGTGAACCTGTGTCGTTTGCTGTTCTGCCATACTCTGCGATAATAGCCTGTTTCTTTTCCTTTGCGATCATGTTTATGATCCTCCTTTAAAATTATAATAATCGCCCAAAATCTTTGGATACTCAGCAGAAGGTCGGAGTGTCCATCCACCGAATACGGGCTAAATTCATACTTGGTCAGTATAGCATATAAAAACCATACTGTAAATAGTAAATTTTAGTTTCCCAGGATGTTCACAACCTTTAACGGTGTACGGTAAAACGCACTGGAAATCTTGATTCCTGAGGACGGAGAGCTTGCGTGCACAACCTGTCCGTTTCCGATATAGATTGCAACGTGGTTAATCGTGCTTCCGTTTCCATAGAAGAACAAATCTCCCGGTCTTGCCTCAGAGCTTGAAATCTTTGTACCGCATCCTGCCTGGGAACCGGAGTGATGCGGCAGTGAAATTCCATAATTTGCGAATACACTGAGTACGAATCCGGAACAGTCTGCTCCGTTTGTAAGGCTTGTGCCGCCCCATACATATGGATTACCGACAAACTGAAGCGCATACTGTACCAAATCAACGCGGACATCCGATACACCCTGTCCATACTGAAGCTCGGTGAGTGTCTGCGCCTTCGGAAGCTGTGTGGAAATCTCTACATAATCGGTGCAGACATATCCCTCATCGTTATCCACTGCGACTCTTGCCCAGCCATCTAACATCTCAAGTACCTCAAGTTCTTCTCCATCCGGCACCATGGTCACGACTTCGGAATCCGTCGTTGCGTCCTCGCGGACAAATAATGTAACCGTTCCTTCCTTTACCGTTGCAATGGTCTGTTTTACCTCATCCGCAAGCGCCACTACATCGTCGCCGGAAACAAGGAATTCCGAGCTTACATATCCGGTTACTTTTCCGGACTGAATCTTTGTCCAGTCTCCCTCTACTCCAAGGATTTCACAGCCGGCATTATTCTGCATCTTGCCGACAACCTCGTATTCTGTTCCGGCACCTTCCCGCACGTTAAGGTTTCCATCTACACTTGCGATTCCAAGATTCGTATAACCGCAGATTGTCGTCTCCTCTGTGGTCGTCTCCTCTGTGGTCTGTTCCTCTTCTTCCTGACCTGAAGCAGTCTTTCCTGCATTCATCTCAGACACCTGCGCTGCAGTTATCTCTGCGCTGTTAAGACTCTGCGAAAAAGTCTCTGCAATTCCGGCACGCCCCCCATTGTCTATTCCGGAATATGCCTGCATTTCATCCTCAAATGCAGCAGCGACACCTGCGCTTCCGGTTCCATCTGTTTCGATGGTTTCCGCCTCTGCCTCGGTCAGCCCTCTACCCATATATGCAGTTGAAAAAACAAGCGTTCCTGCAAGCAATAAGCCTGCTACTTTTATCATTCTCGCTTTCATGCTAATCTCCGTTCCTGCGTGTGAAACTTTTCATGTTATTAAATCCCTTTTTCGAGTATAACAATCATATTTTACAATGTCAACATAAAGTTGTAACATTTATGTAATATTTTCAAAATAACGGGCGGCTTCCGCGATATCGCATTGCATCTGCTGCTTCAACGCTTCAATAGATTCAAATTTATGTTCCCTGCGAATCTGGTGCAGAAATTCCACGGTAATCGTCTGTCCGTATACATCTTCCGCAAAGTCCAAAAGATGCGTCTCCACCCCTGCCGGACGGATGCCCTCTATTGTCGGCTTGCATCCGACATTTGTCACGCCGCGGTAAGATTTTCCATGAATCCACACTTCTGTCACATAAACGCCAAACGGAGGCAATAATTTTTCTCTGGGTGGAATCTGATTCACCGTCGGAATCCCGATGGTTCTTCCAATCCGTTTTCCATGCTCCACTTCACCGGTGATAAAATAGCGGTATCCAAGCAGATGATTTGCCTTTTCGATATTTCCCGCTGCAATTTCTTCCCGCACAAACGTACTGCTGATATCACGCTCGTCTTCTTTTATTTTTTTCAGGACAACGACCTCATATCCATACGTTTTTGCATATTCCTGCAACATATGGAAATCACCACGCCTGTTATGTCCGAAATGAAAATCTTCCCCAACAACAAAACAGTGCACCTGTAACTGCTCCACCATTTTTTTCAGGAAATCTTCTGCCTCCATACTCATAATTTCCGGCGTAAACGGACATTCTACCAGGTAGTCGATTCCCATCTGCTCCATCCGGTGCATTTTTTCTTCACTTGTCGTAATTACCTGACTGTCTTTTTTTTCAATATTCTGTTTCGGGGGAATATCAAAGGTAAACACTGCTGCCTTTAATCCTTCTGCCTTTTTCTGCGCCAGCTTCTCCATTAAAAGCTCATGCCCTCTGTGAAGCCCGTCAAATTTTCCGACAGTTAAAGCTGTTGGCTCCCCGATTTGAAAATCGGTTGTATTCCTGATATATTTCATGATCCCATAAACACCTTCACTGGTTTATAATCTCTTCTTTCCGGCATATACTCATAGATTCCGATAAACTGCCCCGCCTCATCGTAAATGCGCAGTGGACTTTTTTGCATCGTCTTTTCCATAAAGAATTTTTCCTTCAGACGGTTTCCATTATAAAGAAGTTTTTCATATTCTTTCTTCACCGTCGCCTTTTCATACGCCAGAAACACCGAATCTACCGGTTTTATAAAGTCAAACGTACTGCTTGTCCACTGTTCAGGCGGCAGCTCTTTCGCCTGTTTCTTTACCGCTTCCTCAATCTGTGCCAATTTCAGCGCATCTTTTAGTACAAATTTGGAAACTCTTGTGCGAAGCAGCGTTTCCATACAGGCACCGCATCCCAGTTTTTCACCAATATCCTGGCACAATGTCCTGATATAGGTTCCCTTTGAACAGTACACCCGCATTTTCACGCGCGGAAGTTCCATGGAAAGAATCTCAATCTCATGAATCATCACTTCTCTTGCCGCACGCTCCACCGTTACGCCGCTTCTTGCCAGATCACACAATTTTTTTCCATCTACTTTCAGTGCAGAGTACATCGGAGGAATCTGGTTGTAGCTTCCCTGCATGGAAAGCACGGCCTCCCTCACCGCTTCCTCTGTCACATTTACCGGCTTTTCGCTAAGCACCGTTCCTGTGATATCCTGCGTATCGGTTGTCATTCCAAGAAGCATGACTGCCTCATATTCCTTGCTCTTATCTGTCAGGAGGTCACAGACTTTTGTTGCTTTGCCAAGACACACAGGCAACACTCCCTCCGCATCCGGATCGAGTGTCCCTGTGTGTCCGATTTTTCTTGTTTTTAAGATGCCTCTTAATTTTGCTACGACATCAAAGGAAGTATATCCTTTTTCTTTGTATACATTGATAATTCCGCTAATCATATCTGCTCTGCCACTTCTGCCACAAATTTTTCCACGATGTCTTCCGGTTCACCTGTCACGGAACATCCAGCCGCCCTGACATGACCGCCGCCGCCATATTTCATGGCAATCGCTGCCACATCCACATAAGAAGCAGACCGCGCACTCACTTTAAAGCTGCCGTCTCCGGTCTCATACAAAAAGATGGAAACCTCCACATCCTTTGTGACACGAAGCTGACTTACAATTCCGTCTAAATGCTTTGGCAAAACACCGTATTCTTTCATTTCCGCCTCTGTGATAATGCTTGAAATACATTTTCCATCCAGATGCAGTTTGCTTTTTAGCAACGCAAGCCCCATGATGCGGTTCTGTTCGTATGTTTTTGCAAAAAATGTGTCGTCAATAATTTTAGGATAATCAATCCCAAGCTCCATCAGCATGCCTGCTTTTTCCATCGTTGCCTTAGAAGTACAGGAATAACGGAATACACCTGTATCATGGATAATTCCGGTATAAAGGCACTCCGCAAGTTCTTTGGTTAAGCGCTCCTTTGGCAGCAGGTCAAAAATAAGTTCGCTCGCAGAACTTGCCTTTGGGAAAATATAATTTTCATCCGCGAAGCTCTGATTGCTGATATGATGGTCCACGCAGACTGTTTTCCTTGCTGTTTCAAAGTACCCTGCCGCATTTCCAAGTCTTCCGGTGTCCCCACAGTCGAGCGCGATAAATAAATCATAACGTTTCCCTTCCGGATACTCGCTTTTGATTTCTTCCGAACGCGCCAAAAATTTAAAAATGTTTGGAATCGGCTCTAAATACAAATCCACCGCAATCTGCGGATAGTATGTTCTGATATAATTGTAGGTGGCAAGACAGGAACCCACACAGTCGCCATCCGGTCTGATATGACCGGCAATGGCAACGGTTCCCGCCCCTTTCAGAAAATCATCCAGATTTGTCACTTTTTATTCCCCTTCTTCTTCGGTCTCAGTCTCCGGGTTCTCATTCAAATCCTTGTTTACATCCGAAATCATCTTGGACATCCGGATTCCGTACTCGATGGATTGGTCGAGAATAAAACGGATTTCCGGTGTATTTCTCAAGTTGATACTCTTCGCAAGTTTGGTTCTGATATAGCCTTCTGCACTGCGCAGACCAATCAGAGTATTTTTCTGTGCCTCTTCATCGCCGAGGACACTGATATATGCCTTGCAGGTTTTTAAATCCGGAGCAACCTCCACAGCAACCACGCTGGTCATCGGTGCAATCCGCGGGTCTTTGATTTCCCCGCGGATGATGTTGCTTAATTCCCGCAAAACTTCACCATTGATTCTGGTATTTTTTATACTGTTCTTTCTCATTCCTGCCCTTTCAAACTCTATCTTGGCACTTCCACCATTGTGTAAGCCTCTACCACATCGAGTTCTGCAATATCATTAAATCCGTCAAATACTAGTCCGCACTCATATCCGGCTCTTACCTCTTTGACATCATCCTTGAAACGCTTTAAGGAAGCTAAATCGCCCTCGAAAATCTGTTTGCCTTCGCGGGAGATACGAACCTTGCATCCACGCTGGAATACACCGTCAAGCACATAGGAACCTGCAATGTTGCCGACACCGGATGCCTTGAAAATCTGGCGTACTTCTGCATGACCGAGAACTTTCTCCTCATATACCGGATCAAGCATTCCCTTCATGGCAGCCTCCACATCCTCGATGGCATTGTAGATAACCTTGTAAAGACGTACATCTACATTCTCACGCTCTGCCGTTACCTTTGCAGTCGGATCCGGACGAACGTTAAATCCAATGATGATTGCGCTGGATGCGGATGCTAAGATAACATCGGATTCGTTGATTGCACCTACACCGCCGTGGATTACTTTTACCACTACTTCTTCGTTGGACAGCTTCACAAGACTCTGTTTTACTGCCTCTACAGAACCCTGTACATCTGCCTTTACAATAATATTCAGTTCTTTTACATTTCCGGACTGAATCTGGGAGAATAAATCGTCTAAGGACATCTTTGCCTTGGTATCCTCAATCAGCTTATTCTTGCCTTCGGAAATATAAGTCTCTGCAAATGCTCTTGCCTCTTTATCTGTTTCCGTGGAAACAAATGTTTCACCTGCCTCCGGAACGGAAGAAAGTCCTAAAATCTCAACCGGCATAGACGGTCCTGCTTCCTTGACACGTCTTCCCTGGTCATCAATCATCGCACGTACTTTACCATAACAGCTTCCGCACGCAATCGGCTGACCGACTTTTAAGGTTCCCTTCTGTACCAGAACGGTTGCAACGGCACCACGACCTTTGTCTAACTGTGCCTCAATAACAAGACCACGCGCATGACGGTTCGGATTTGCACGAAGCTCTAATACCTCTGCGGTAAGAAGAATCATCTCTAACAGGTTATCGATACCTTCTTTGGTATGTGCAGATACCGGACAGAAAATCGTGCTTCCGCCCCAGTCTTCCGGAATCAGTTCATACTCTGATAACTCCTGTTTTACACGCTCAATATTAGCACTCGGCTTATCAATTTTGTTGATTGCAACAATGATTTCAACTCCTGCTGCTTTTGCATGGTTGATTGCCTCTACTGTCTGCGGCATCACACCATCGTCTGCTGCTACTACAAGAATTGCAATATCGGTAGAGTTTGCACCACGCATACGCATTGCGGTAAATGCCTCGTGTCCCGGTGTATCCAGGAACGTGATGTTCTGACCATTGATGGAGACAACGGATGCTCCGATATGCTGTGTAATACCACCTGCCTCGCGGTCTGTCACTCTTGTAGAGCGGATTGCATCCAGCAGGGAGGTCTTACCGTGGTCAACGTGTCCCATAACGCAGACAACCGGCGGACGTGGAACAAGGGTATCTTCCGGATCCTCTTCCTCTTTTAAGAGTTCTGCGATTACGTCAACTTTTTCTTCCGGCTCGCAGATGCAGTTAAATTCCAGTGCAATTTCCTCTGCGGTATCGTATTCGATTTCCTGGTTTACCGTTACCATCGTACCCTTTAAAAAGAGCTTCTTTACAATCACAGACGGCTGAATCTTCATCTTGTCTGCCAATTCTTTGATTGTCATCTTCTCCGGAAGTACAAGGGTGCGGATCACATCCTCTTCCTGTTTCGGCTGTGG
>ULXU01051398.1_pt1 | contig 38921 bp, 40 predicted proteins | sample 1961521 | NCBI WGS metagenome assembly ULXU01 (sample SAMEA4835845, study PRJEB28245) | human gut metagenome | biome: gut microbiome; material: fecal sample | place: Denmark | collected 2008
ATAATGGTATTAAATTATAAATACATATTTAGGATATACTCTTATGTATATCCTAAAATTTTTTTCTTTATATTGATTTAACAAATTTTTAATATATTTTAGGAGGTAAAATTTTATGAATAATAAGAAAAATTATGATATTAAGGAAATAATAAAAACTTTGGATGAACCTAAAAAAGATTGGGCTAAATCTGTTATAAGAATACAATATGATGGATATCCTGTTACTTTAGATATAAGAAAGGTTAATGTTAATACTAAAATAATAGGTTCAGGTATATCATTAAATGACGAAAACGTTGATGAATTAGTTAATATATTATTAGAAGAAGGGTATGGAAGTTCAGAATCAATTAAACAAGCTTATCGTAAAAGATTCATGATAGGAGACGATGAAAATGAATAGTAGTGTGGATCCTATTTTCAATTCATATAAAGTTAAATTTAATATTATGAGTGAATTATTTGAATCCAATAATATTAAATTTTCCACCAATAAAAAGGTTAATGTTTTCATTAACCTTGATTCTTTAATTCGTACCCTAACTTCAGAAAATATCTTACGTTATTTAGTTAATAGTAATAATGAAAACTATTTATTTCAAACAAGAAATTTTATATCTAATATATTTAATTTAGCTGCACATTATAGAAGATATTTTTCAGCTAGACATATATATTCGGACATATATTTATATATGACATTTCCTTTTAAGAAAGATGAAATGGATTCTGATGTATATATACCAGAATATAGAAAGGATTATTCATATTTATTAAATAAACCATCTGCAAGTGTATTAACACAAACTATTATAGATTCTATTACTATGGCTCAAATAATAGATGATTATATAGAAGGAGTATATTTAATAACTACAAATAAAATGGAAACATCTTTAATACCTGGAATAATTAATGAAAAATTGAGCGATATAGAATCTGATAATCTATTGATTACAAAAGATAAATATGAATATCAATACAGTAATTTGGGTTATACTATATTAAGACCTAAATTGGGAGATGAATCATATATAATTACACAAGATAATTTAATGGAAACTCTAAAGAAAGAATTTAAAATTAAGAATGATAAGAGTATTAGTCCTTCTTTCTATTCTTTCATACTGTGTCTACTCGGAGACAAATTTAGAAACATTCCTAAGATGAATAAATGCGGTGTTTCTACTTTATTTAATATAATAAGCAAATCTATTGATAAAAATATAATAAATAAATCTAATAATTCTATTCAGGTTTTATCCAGATTATTTAAGGGAGAAAACCAAATGAGGTGTTTTAATAACTTCATGGTAACAGATATAAAAATGCAACTTAAGTTACTATCAATGATAGATCCTATAAGAATAAAAAATCAATTAATTGATAAATTTGATAATAATAGTTTATTGAGACTGGATGTATTATTTCAAGATACTCCGTTAAATATAGAAGATTTAACAGAAGCTTTAAAATTCAAATATTCTACATTTAAAAATAGCAATATGGGATTTGAATGGAGATGATACTAATGGAAAAAGAAATTTATAAATATAAAATAAATGAATTAAATATTCTTATAGGTAAAAAGGTAATAACTCTAGCTCCAGAAAATATTTTGGAGTTAGAGTTTAATTATGATTATGATAAATATTTTTTTCCTATAATAAGACTATCATTAAATACATCTCTTGATACAATTTATAGTTTAAGAGAAAATCCGGATATTAGTAAAGTTCATTTAGAAATGTCTTATTATATATACAAAAGTGAAGAATCTAATTTTGATTATGAAGAGGAATTTATTAATTTAACATTAAATACATTTATATCTGATTTAACCCCTGAATTACAAAGACATCTCAATAAAATATCTAGAGAGGTTTCTAATGACGAATTAAATGATTTTCAATCCATTATAGACCTATATTTATTTGATTATAATACTATAAATAAGACCAGGACCATAGTAAATGAAATATTTAGTGAAGTTAATATTCAAACTGTAGTATCATATTTATTTAATAAAGCTAATATAAAAAATGTTTTAGCTTCACCATCTAGTAATACAAATATTTATAATCAACTTATAATACCACCAACTGATAGTATAATAGATGCATTAGAAAATGTACAAAATATGTATGGTATTTTTGATACAACACCAACTTTATTTTTTGATATAAATAAAACATATTTTATAGATAAGAGTGGTAAATGTAATGCTAATCTATATGGTGAGAAAACTAAAACTACACTGAGTATTAGTAAAGATGATAAAGATGATTCAATGGTTACTTTTACTAATACTAATAAATATGCTTATGAAATAAATGTTGGAATCAATTCAATATTTATGGATTCAAATTCTATTTTTTTAGATTTAATAAGGGGAAATAAAATCAAATGCTTAGAAAATGAAACAGTAGACGATTTTCTTCCAGACACAAATTATTCTAATAATCAAGTTATAATAAAGAATCAATATGGAAACAAGTTTGCTATTAATTCTGAAAAGAAGGCAATCGAAGATAATCAATTAATTTTATATATAGCATTAAGGGATTATAATATTTTATCATTAACCCCTAATAAAGAAATATGTGTTAGGTTTGATGATACTGAATATCAAGAAGCATATGGTGGATACTATAGATTATCATCACACACATATACTTTTAATAAAGAAGGTACTACATTTAGAAGTTCAGGAGCAATAATGCTTTTAAAATGTAAAAGATAAGGAATACACATTTATGTGTATTCCTTAATTTATTTTTTATTCTGGTCTTTATCTATAATATCTTCTTCTCCCTTTTGTGTGGCGAATGTTTCATACTTAAATTTAGATTTAGATAACGCATATCTTATTAATTTAATATAAGTACTATACCTTTCTTCTGCTACGGTAAGAGCTGATGCAAAAACTATTTGAAGGTATTTACATAAAAATGTAAGTGTTTGGGTTTGTGCTTGATCTAGTGAATTTACAGTATCTTCATTTTCTTGTTCTTGTGTTTTGTAAGTACCACTAGGATTAGCTTTTTTAGCTTCATCATCTCCTGTTGTCACATTAGGTTTACCAGTATCTTGCTGGGTATTATTTTGATTATTATTTTGATTGGCATTAAGTTCTGCTTCTATTAATATATCATTCCAGTTCTTATTTATACTAAATGGTGAATATGCTTCTAGATTTATAAAAGTTTCTTCTAATTCTGAAAAGAATGATTCTTGTGTGGTCTTATTCGTATTATTGTTCATACTACTATTAATTTTTTCATTCCTATTAGCTACTGACTCAGCTGTTTTCATAATATTCTGCACATTTATAGAAAGACCGTTTAAAGAATTTAAAGTTGTTTCATAATCTAAACAATAAGCAATACATCCAGTTATAACTTCTTTTAACTGTTGTCCTGTTATTTTTACATTAGTTAATCTTGGCTTAGCACTACCATATCTGAAATAATTTTTACATCCACCAGCTAAACTACCATTAGCATCAACATATTTATTCAATTGCGGTTTTTTTATAAACTCATCCATAGTCTTACAAGCTAATTTATCTAATGTAAACTTGTCAACTTTCAAAATAAAATTTCTAGCGGATTTTATTTTATCTTCAGATATAATATAATTTTTATCTAAAGTAACAGCTAGATTTTGAAAATTTACAGAGTCTATATTTTGTTTAGCTCTCTGTAACCATTTATTATACAATTTATAAAACTTGGCGGATGCACCTTTAGCAGCAGCAATTATTCTTTTTATAAATGCCATTAATCTTCCCAATAATGACTTATTACTAACTAGTGATTTGGTTTTTAATTTAGCAGCAATATCTTTACCAGAAGCCTCTTCTAATATTTCCATTTCTAAATCCATGTATTCTAACATTTCTTCTGTTATACTTTCCATATCTAATAAAGCTTCATATAGCATAGCATCATATATAGGATTAGAATCTAGTTCAATTTTCATATATTCCGTCTCCTTTCTTAGCTCTATTATAAGCAGTAGTTACTACGCTTGCATTAAATTTAGCAACTCTTGTAAAATAATTTATTTTACAAGATAATGCAAACATGTACTTATTCATGACTTTTGTTAAATAATTAGAAATAATCGATATCTTTTTAATAGTTTCATAATCATTTTCATTTTGTTTTTCAACAGCCCTAATTTTTAGTTTAAGACCTTCTAAAAGATTAGCAGTTCTTTTTTGAACAGTTTCAATTTGTTTTATTTTTGATTCTGCTTTATCAAGATCCCTATTCATTTCCATTATTGTAGTTCGATCAAATATTTCAGTTTTATAATCGTCTTTTTCTATTTCAAAAAATTTAATACACGCAGGATTAAATTCGTTAGGAGTAATAGGGGATTGATTTAACATATTACCTAATATTTTATCTAATTTAGAACCACTTAATATCGATTTAACGTCTTCATATGATACTGAATCTTGCAAAGCATATTGGACATCTTTTTCTATTTGTCCAGTAATATCTTTTGGATATTCATTCATTTTGTCCATATCATACAATAACAGTTTTATTTTAAATGATTTAAATTTATCTAAATTATCAAAAATAGTATCATTGAATTTATTAGCAAATGCACGATATCCATTTACACATTGATATATTCTGTCTTTAGCTCTAATACAAAAATTGACGATAGCTTTACGAAGTTTATCAAGCATCTCCATAAACTTTTTACCCACATCAACCAAAGCTTCTGTAATTATTTCTTCAGACATATTTTTCATATAATATTCTGTTTGTTTAGTATATTTACGAAAATCCATATTATATGACTCTATTATCATCGACTGTTCTAGTGCACATACCATCAAATCTACTTGTCCAACTTCTCGATGTATATTAATAGGTTCATCAAAAGGTCCCATTTATATCACCTCTTTCTTATATTTTCCTCATACTTATAAATCTGTTTAAATAAGAAAAATAAAGGATATACATTATAAATGTATATCCTTTAATGTATTAAAAATTATTTTTAAAATAAGAATTGAATAAATCAGTATAGAATCCATCTGGATTTGTTGATTCAGTAGTAACTTCTTCGTCAGATATATCTTCTGTATCAGTATCATCTTCCATTGTTAAATCATCTTCAAATTCATTATCTAAATCAAATTCATCATCTAAAATACCAGTTGATTCTTGAGTTGTTTGTGTATTATCATTTTTCTTTTCTTTCTTTTTTGCGTCTTTTTTGTCTAACCTATCACTAGATTTCTTAGCCTTACCTTTAGCGATAGCTATTAATACAGTATTAGCTACAGATGCTGCTTTCTTAACGTTAGACATATAAATATTGTAACATTTTAACATACTTGCACAAATAGCTTGAAGAGCAGCAGCAGAAGATGCACCCTTTTCTCCCATAGATTTACAAGTCTTTATAGCAGCATTACAAAGCTTTTCAAATGTAGCTTTATCTGCTTCAATCTTCTTAATAGTATTTTCTTTACTTTCTATCAATTTAATACATTTATCAACAAAAGCTCTGTCAACAACTGTTCTTTCTTTAGAAGCCTCAAAAGCTTTAGTAACAGTAGGAACTGCCTCTTTAAAGCTAACATTTTCAGATCCTACAGGACTTTGTACCATTCTCATTGCAGTAGTTTCATGTCTACTAACAGCAGCAGCACCAGCTTCTAAGTTTGGTAAACCTGTCTTAATAGATATTCCTGTTAAATCTGCCTTTTCAATTTCTGATCTATAAGAAGTTAAAGCATCTAACTTAAATGTTTTTCTAAAGAAAGCGATAAATTTGTTAAATAAAGCAATACCCTTATTCTTTATATATTCTATTGCACCAGACACTTTCTTACCAGCTGATTGTAAAGCTCCCTTAACCTTACCTGAAGCTTTTTCTGTTGCATCTGCTTTAGCATCGTCTGCAGCAGCTTTCTTATCTTCAGGTTCTGTTTCTGCATCAGCAGCTTCCTTAACAGCAGTCATAATTTCATGATTAACTGCTAAATCTGTCATCATTAAAGCTTCATCAATTTTTAAACAATCAACGAAAGATTCATAACAAGCTTGATACATATCTTCTTGAGCAGCAACAACATCATCCCAAGTTACATTACTATTTTCATATACATAAAAATTCTCAAATAAATTCATGATTACACACCTCCATTAATTATTTTTCTTCTCATCTTTCTTTCCTAAAGCAACTGCCTTCTTAATAGCTGTAATATACATATCTCTTCTTGCTTTTGCAGCTTTTATTTCTACAGAAAGTCTAGATATATATAATGACTTAACAGCATTATGAGCCGCAGCAAAAGGTTTCATTAGTGCAGGAGCTTTACCAGCAGCACCAGGATTATTTCCTAATTGAGAGGTTACAGTTTTAGATTCCATACCTCTTAATGATTTAATACATTGATCAAACGCCTTACTAGCATCTGATTTTTGTTTCTTAAGTTCTGAAATTCTTTGATCACAAACCTTAGCAACTTGAGTCATTGCATCCGCAGTATTTATAACAAGTTCCTTCTTTTCACCAAAAGCAGCCTTCTTAAAATCATCTCCACCTAAAAATTCTTTTACAGCCTTTAAGCCGTCAGCCTTCTTTTCATTAAATAATTTGGATAAATTTTCAGCACTATTATTCTTAGTAGCAAAATCAATAGCACCATATGCCCCGACGGCACTAGAGAATTTTGTAAAGCAAACTGATAAACTGAAATTCATTGTAGAAGAAGGGAAAGTATATCCACTTATCTTAACTTCAGATGCTTTTTTACTTTTTGCAACTTGAGCCACAAACTTCTTACTATCTAATTTTAATTTACTAACTAATTCAATAAATCCGTTAATAACTCTAAGAACAGCATTTTTCATAGTTTCATATGCAGACTTAATAGCTCCACCAATTTTGGCACCTACTCCTTCTGTAACTATTTCTTCTCCACTTATTGCAGATTCAGTTACAGCTGAAATCTCAGAACTATCATTTGAATACATAGCTTCAAAAATAGCATGTATTGCAAGGGCACATTCTTCCATAGCTTCTTCTACGCCACCATTTTCAACATCAACAGATTTGTTGAAATTAACTGATTCACCAGCATTTTCAAGTATTGTATCAAAACCTAAAATTGACATGTTATCACTCCTTTTATTAACTTATCTTATTATACCTGTTTACTTTACTATAGTAAACTTAGCATTCTTAAATCGTTGTTTTATAAAATAAAAAGGATTTTATTAAACTCCTCCAAGTATTTTATTTATTGCAAATCTATCTTGCTTTCTCTTATAATTGACCGCTTTTATACATATATTTAAAGAAGTTACATACATAGCTTTAATATCATTTATACAATTTAAATAATCTAATGAAATCTTTTGCATCATATCTTTTATATATTCATTGTCTTTTTTCATTTCATTTCTTTCTTTTTCATCTTCTTCATCATCAGCCATTTTTTCATGACGACCCATTCTTTTAATATCAGATTCTCTATATAATTTAATATATCTATCGAATATAGAATCAACTTCACCTAATTGGGTATTTAATTTTTTTAACATATGTGGACATTCAGTTTTTAAAGAATTAATTGCATCTTCAAATTTTATAGAAACATTTGTTTGTAATTCACTACCATAAATAAAGGTAGTCATTTCGCTTTCAAAATTTATACCATTACCTTTTTTACTATACCTTTTAGCTATATATGGTCGTAATTTTTTTCTTGCCTCTTTTATAGCAGAAACTGGATCATTTAAATTTTTTTAAAATAAAATTAATAGGTGAGGTCCCTATTATGTCATATGATAATTTATATATAGTGTCGATATCAAGTGAATCTACATAAAATTTTAATCCAGCAAAAGTATATCCTTTTATGTTAGCGGTTTTATAATGGGTAGTAGTGGTTTGTCCTTTAATTGTAGTTAAGTTTTTTTCATTACCTTTAAATTCATTATCAGATTTAGAATCCGAATCAGATTTAGCTTTTTCATTATTATCGGTTGCCGTATTATTTGTTGATCTACCAGACATTTTAGCTTCGGCTTTTTTAACAAATTCACTATCATCTTGATTTGCTTTCTTAAATAAATTGATAAACGTTCTTATTATTTTTTTTTAAGAAATTCTTTATGGTTTCTAAACCTTTCATTATTTTAGTTCCAAATGATTTAAGTTTTTCACCAATAGATTCAGTAATAATACCTTGTACTTCATTATTATCAATTTCATATAAAGATTCAAATATATTATGGATAGCTAAATCACATTCTATCATAGCTTCATAGATTCCACCATTTTCAATATCTATTAATTTGTCATCTTCTTTTTTATTAAAAGTTTCTATTAAATACATGGATATTCACCTCTATTCATCTTTCTAATCATTAACACCAGCTTTTTTAGTAGCAATTTTTACAACTTGTTGACATTGTAATATTTGAGCTTTAGTAGCTTTAATTTCTTCATTTATACGAGTTAAATATAATGACTTAACAAAATTTAAAGCTTTCATAAATTGTCCACTAATTTTAATAGCATTAGAAGATGAATTACCTTTTTCAATATCTCGTGTAAGTTTATTGAATATAGTTTCTGTTTCCACTTTTTGTTTCCTTAAATGTTTAATCTTTTCATCTAAAGACCCATCTAATAAATTTAATGCATCATTTGCTGACACTCTAATTTTATGTTTATCTTCTGAACCAAACGCGGCTAGTTTAAACTCCTTTGGATATATGGTATGGGTTGTTATAAATCTTATTTTTCCATTAGATAAATAATCTACTACATCAGCACTAGCATCTAACCAGGCTTCTTTAAAATATTGAGATATACCATCAACATTTTTATATTTATTAACAAAATCTTCAGGACACACACCAATCTTACGAGTCATAAGAGCTAGTGCTTCTTTCAAATCAACATCATTAATTTTATTTGGAAATTCATAACCTTCAATTTCTATCGCTTCAGTTGGAATTTTTTCTCTCATACCTTTATATTTCTCTACAAATTTTTTATTATTAAATCTCATCTTATCTATAAAATTTAATAATGAATTTAATACTGTTAATATCGCTTTCTTCATAGTAGCTAATGTAGCTTTTAATTTAGCTTTCATACCAGAAATCACTTTATTATTAGAAGATTTAACATCTTCTTTTGAATCAGATTGCTTTTTATCATCATCTTTATTAACTTCTTCATATTCTATATCTTGTGCTTTATCCTTATTTTTAACATCTTCATCAGTGACTTCTAATATCTCTTTCATATTCATTTCATACATACTTTCAAGCATATTATGAATAGCTAAATCACATTCTATCATAGCTTCATAGATTCCACCATTTTCAATATCTATTAATTTGTCATCTTCTTTTTTATTAAAAGTTTCTATTAAATACATGGATATTCACCTTCTTTTTATTTATAAATATATTTAATCCAATTATTTTTAATCCATTCATCTTTTGATTTATCAATAGAAAAATCTCGTTTAAAACCTGCTTTTTCAGCAAGTTTTTGAGAGCTTACATTATTTTTTTCAGCCCACCAAACAATAGGCTTGTTTAATTTAGATTTATTTTTATCATACCATCGTAATCCTTTCTTTATAGCTTTTAAAGCATATCCTTTACCACGATATTCCTTTTTTGTAACTACTACTGCATTATAACCTTCATCATATTCATTTAAATCAAAAAATGCTACTGGAGTATCACCTACTCGTAATATACATCTTTTTGCAACTAATTTATATTCTTCTGGTTTCTTGTATTTTTCTTTATCTTTTAAACCCATAAGTTTCCGTTCATCTGTACTTAAAGAAGATACTATATTCTCAACATCATCTTCAGTTTTAGATGCATCTTTAGCACGCTTTTCTTCTATATCACGTTTTTTTTATCTATAGTAAGACTTTCTTTAACTGTTTCATCTTCTTTCTTATCGTTATCTTGTTTATTAGAAACTGCTTTCTTACAAATAAAATGAACTAATTTACCCATATATTTTAAAAGATTAGCTTCTGCATTTAAATAAGATAAATATTGTGTTTTACATCTATTAAATATAGAATTAATTCTTTTTTCTAATTGTCTAAATTTCTCAATCAAAAATAGATTTCTTTTATCTCTAGCGACCTTCAATTCAAATTTTGTAATAGAACTTAAATCATCTATAATAGCTTTACAAACTTTTTCAGCATCAGCTTTTGCTTGATTAATATATTTATCAAATTTATTAAATTTAGTTCTTACAATCTTTTTAACTTCTTTAACAGTTATAGTTCTATTTTGTTTTTCTCCAAGCATATCTTTAGCCAATCCATCCATAGTAGTAAATTTGGACATTTCTGAAAGATGTTCTTCTGATTTTTCAACTTCATCTTCAATTGGTTTAAAGATATCCTTATCATCAAAAGTTTTTTCAACAGATATCCCGACAAAACCTATTTTCATTTTAGCAGCTTTACAAAATTCATATGGTTTTATAAATTCTTTATTAGTATATTTCTTAATATCATAACCATTATAAGCTATTGGTTCTTTATTCTTTTCAGCTTCTTTAAAATAAGATAAATCCTGTCCATTATTAAATACCTTATTATATAAATTTTTTATCATATTTCCAACTATAGTTATCCCTTTTATTATTGCATTTTTTATAGTAATAGCTACATTTTTAATTTTATCTCCTAATATCCCTAATTTACTTTGTCCTTTTAATTCTTTATGATCTCCAACATCAGTATATTTAGCATCTTGGTAATCTTTGGTTTCTATTAATATTTGCTCTTCTCTATCAATAGAATACATTTCTTGAAATATTTGATGAACAGCTAACTCTGATTCTTCCATTATTTCATAAATAGAATTATAATTTGATACATCTATATCCGTATATGAATTATTATTTTCAAAGCCCTCTAGTATATACATATATTTACCTCCTTTTATAGCAAAAAAGAAATCAATTGGTGTATATTACACCAATTGAAATCCATCATTTTCACTACTTATAGTATTTTGGACATCGCTTAGTGTCCATCCTCTATTTTCTCTGTCTAAATCTTGAACAGCTTTCTTCTCAGCAATAGAATAATGAACTGCTATTTTATCTGATAAAGTTAATAGTGTTTTTATTCTAGTTTCTTGTTTAGCCTTTATACTAGCTTTCTTATTAGAATCCATACTCATATCATATTCCAACGCAGCTTTAGACATTTCAACAAAATGAGCTTGTTGAGCTAAAAAATCACTGATCTTAGCTCTAGAATTATAATATAAAAATACTAATTCTCTAACTACTGGTAAAATAATACTTACCATTGCAGCCATTCCTGCTATAGCACCTAGCTTCTTAGCACCTGATAATATTACACCAGCACCAATAAAATTTTCTTTTCCAGCTCCACCCATTAAAGCTGACAAAGATTTTCTCATATCACCTTTTACAGATAAAGTATTAAAATTTTCTAAATTCTTTAAACATAACGCAAATGGTTGAGTTGAATTATAATTTATTTTAATAGTCATTGTACTTGGTTCTTGTATATATTTCATAAATTCGGCAATCAAACCAGATGTAGCTTCAACGCAAGCTAATACTACACTATTATAGGTTAATATAACAAATTTATTATTTAATTTAAATCCCTTATCAAATATATCACCAAGAGATGATAATTGTTCTAATGCTGTTCTAACAGTAGCAATATCTTGTATCTTACCATTACCTGATAATCTATCCATGTAATCTAAAGATTGAACCATAGAAGAATACCCTTTATATTTTTCTATTCTACCTTTAGAATTAGGGATATCTCCAAAATCTATATGTGATTTATCTACAGCACTTTTTAATATATTGGCTATTAATTGAGTAGTTACAGCTTGAGACTCAGCTTCTGTTAAAGCAACATAAGCATCTCTTTCTTTAAAAGTTTTAATATTAGATTCTAATATATGAGCATAATATTCTGGTATCATTTGATTCCCTCCTTTCTTTAAAATCTATTCATAACTTTTAATAATTCTTTCAAATTTGTAATTGAACCATTTCCTTCTCTCTTTAATCCTGAGAATGGTTGCATTTCAAAATCTGGAGAATCATCAAATATAAACATTGCTGTTTGAGTAGCAGGATCTAAAATAACAAATCCAAGAAGCATAAATTTATCCATAACCTTTTTAACATCAGAAACTCTTGTTAAATCTAATCCTGACTTATTTTTAATTATCTCAGTCTCATCCATACTAATTATTATAGTACCTAATGGATGAAATCCCTGAGCACCCTTACTAAATCTTGATAAAATAGTACTCTTGGCTTTTAATCTCTTAAATGTAGAGAACCATCCTGATTTTCCAGCAGTCTTATTAACAACATCTAATTTGATTTCATTCAAGTTTAATAACACATCTTTTACAAGAGATAATTCTCCTGTAGTCCATCTTATAAACTTAAAGAACCCAGTATCTCTAGTACTACAAAGATTATTGATTATTTCTTCAGAAGAAGCTGGGTGTAAAGTAACTTTAACACCGATGTTAAAGGTTCTTTCACCTGCTAAATTCCCGTTTTTATCCATAAAATTAATCCTTAATGTTAACGTAGTAGGAACTAATTCATTTGCTTTTTTCAATTCATTATTATCTAATACCTTAGTTGGAATATTTATATTATTAGCATTAGGATTCTTATCACTAGTATATGTTGTTGTAATAACATCTGTTATATCTTCATTACCATTATTACCATTCTGTCTTCTCATCTTAGTAGTAGAGGTGATTGTTCTCTTAACAGTTTCAGCTTCTAATAAACTATCACCATATTTTCTATAATTTTTATTATAAGCTATATTTTCCTCTATTATTTCTTTCCTAATATCAGCTGGTATAAATAGATCATTTAATATATCTAAATTAAATCCACTCATATACTCTTTAAGATTAATAGAATTTTCATGAATTATAGTATTAGTAGACCCCTTACATAAAATAGTCTCTAATACCATTCCATCTAATTCTGTTTGCGAATAATCTTCTAGGGCTTCTTTTAGAGCTAGATTTAATACATCTATAGTACCTGTATTTCCAATATTAGTATGGAATTTATTGATAAAATCTCCGACACCCTTGATTTCATCAACTTGGGCAACACAATTCATTGTATAAACTATTTGAGCGAAAGTAGCATAATTTCTTTCCAATGCTTTAGAAGCCATTGATAAAGTATCTGCATCTAAACTATTACTACATATAGCTGGAAATTGTAAAATTCCTTCTTTAGCTTTCTTAGCCAATGAGTCGTTATTCTTCTTCATAGCACTAGAATTAGTCCTAACAAGTGTACTGACTGATTTAACTACTTCGCTAATATCATTTAGTATTCCCATAAAATCCCTCCTATTCGTCCTTATATAAGATTTTATGTATTTGTTCGTATGTGAAAATTGCTCAAAAAACACATAAATAAGTGTTAAAAAATACTAATGAAAGGAGTGTTATAATGGCTATTGAATACGTTGTTAGATGTGATGTGGGTATAGGACTATTTATAAGAACAGGTCCTAGTGTATCATATCAAATAGTCGGTACTCTTTATAGTGGTAATACTGTAACAGTTGACGATGTTAGTGGTAAGGGTGATGGTGAAGTTTGGTATAAAATAAAAGGTACTAATAATTGGATATGTGGATATAGACCTTCAGTTGATAATTGGCATTATCTCACAATTATTCAAGATAACTCATCAAATGTAAATCCAACTCCACCAGCACCACAACCGCAACCGCAACCACCTCAATCACAAACTAGGGTATTAGGTGATGAGTATAAATTTACAGCTTCAGATAACCATGGGTCAATATCCGGTGATGATATTAAATATGGTAACATGATTCCGGGTAGAAATAATATATCTATTCATAATGTTAATTATAGTACACTTGGAGAAATAGATCAAAAGTATGTAGACCCTGATTCTATATATTATCAAAATAGAATGAGACTTACTAAAATGGATGTTAATGCTAACTACTTCAAATCAAAAGAAGAAGTTGAACTGGCTATGATGTATAACTATAATTTATTTAAAGTGCGATTTCCTGATGAAATGTTAGCTAAATCTTTTGGGCATATATTTTTTATAAGACCAGATTTAAATTTCTTTAATGAAAATGGTGAGCTAATAGAGGAAATTGCTGCTGATCCAACATATTATGAAATATATACTAGAGACCCTGATATATTAAAATCATTATGTGCATCTCAAACTAGTGCACATGATTTAAATTTTTATTTATCTAATAAGGTTAGAAGTATAGATATACCAGATCAAATATTAGAGACTGATGAGGTTGGTGACAATGTTCAGGGATTTAAAATGGTTTATGGTAAATCAATATATAAATCATTAACTTCTGGGACTTTTACATGTTCAATACATGATTCCGGTGCCTTAACTACACAAAGAATGTTAACTGCTTGGACACAGTATATTTCAGATGTTTATATGGGTAAATTGAAACCAAAAAATAAATACATGTTAGGAAAAGTATTGGACTATGCTACTTGTGCATATTATATTTTGTGTGCAGAAGATGGTGAAACTATAATATATGCTTGTAAATTTTATGGAGTATTTCCTACGAATGTTCCAACTAGTAATTTATCTATGTCAGAAGGACAACCAGTATCTGATTTAAAATACAATATACAATTTCAATATTCTTTCTGGGAACCAATGTCATTGTTAAACATGTGTGAATTAAATATAAATACTGTATGTAAAAATCAATTAACCGTAGACAATATTATAGGTACCCTAGGATATACTAGAAAATTATATAATGAATATTTAGGAAATTCTGGTAATACATTTGTGGGTGTGCCTTATATAATATCCGATAAGAATGTTTTAGGTAGAAGAATATTTAAATTAAAATTTTTATCAAATACTATAAATAATCCGTATTCATAAGGGGGTAATACAATATGAGTAACAATAAAGACTATTCATCTATATATACAATGGAAGAGTTTATGCTTAATAGTATAGCACCTCTTTATTTTAATATGGATGAAATAAATCAATTCAATATAGGCTTATTTGGTTATACTACTCACACAATGGCTGATATGGGTGATGATGTAAGTAATATGATTTCTGCTCTTCATTCAGAAATTACACCTGTAACTGCAAAACAACCATCTACTATTTATGCTAATGCAGCTCTATATAGAATGAATGATATTTTTGCAAAACCTGCAAAGTTAAATATTTTATTAATGATAGGTATTGATGAATTATTATCTAATTTAACTAAAGAGAAAGATACTTCTTATATTAAATTTGATAGTAACACAGTAATAGATATTGATGGTATACCATTTATGTTAGCTAATGATCTGGTAATAAATGTTAAATCATTTAAAGGAGAATATAAATATATTGTTAGATATGATGATGTGTTTTCTAATGATATCACTGATACCTCATCATCTCCATATTTAAGAAGTATAGTTGTAAATACAGAATTAGGTGATATGTTATGTATATCATGTGATGTGTATCAAATGTATAAAATAATAGAAGAAGATAGTATAGTTAATAATAAAACTATTAACTTCCCTAAATTCTATATAAATTTTTCAGATATGTTAGCTAATTTTGAAGTATTTTATAGAGATGATGATACTAAAGATTATATTCAATTATCCAAAGTATTAAAAAATAGTGCTCCATTGGAAGTACCTTTCTGTTATTATACAATGTCAGATACTAATGAACTTGAAATTTCATTTTCTTCAAGAGATAAATATTTCATGCCAGCTTATAATAGTGACATTAAAATAGAATATTATACAACAATTGGAAGTAATGGTAATTTTGATGAATATATTGGTTCTTTAGAAAATATAGAAATTCAATTAAAGTCTGATAAATTTACTTCTAATAGTAATCTTAAAGTTTATGCTATTCCTCAAAATGGGGCTGTTGGTGGAGCTGATTCATTATCATTAGAAGAAATAAAAAATAAAGTTTCAGTAAAATTTGCAACTGTAAATACTATAATTACCGAGCAGGATTTACAATTATATTTTGCAAATTTAAATAACGTACCCAACGTTAAAATGTTATTTAGAAAAAGAAGAGATGACATATTTAGATTATTTTCAGCTTTTTCATTATATAAAGATAGGAATAATACTATTCTTCATACCCATACTTTAGATACGTCTCTTGTACCTAGTAGTTTAATTAGATTCAATGACGATTCAGTAGTGGATATTATTAAACCAGGAACTTTATTCCAATATAAGGATCCTAGTCCTTACTCAAATGATTATAGTGTATTAAAAATAGATAATATGGATCTAAATTCATATTATATGAATAAAGCCAGAAGTATAAATAATTTCTTATTTACTTCTCCTTTTTTAATAAATATAATGCATGAACCAACAAATATGGTTGGTCTTTATCTTAACTCTATAGATGACACATTCTCACTTGATTACACATACAATAATCTTAATGCAGAAGATCAATTTATTTACAGAGATTTCTCTATAAAAAGAAATGCAATGAAAGATGAAGATGAATATGAGATTTCTATTAGTATAGTTCCATCCTCTAAATTAACTTTTGATGTAGTTGATAATATGGGGTTATTTACTAATAGAATAAAAATTATGTGTGCATTTTATGATAATGGTATCGAAACATCTTATATTCCATTAGATTTTTTAACTTATGAAGCTAAAACTAATACAGTAACATTTGTGGGTTATTTAAAAACAGATGATTATATAGCTCTTTCACAAAAAATAAGATGTACTAATGTTATCGATATAAATACTGGAAAAGTTACAACTAAATTGATTCCATATTTAGGTTCAATTTTTCATATAAATGTGTTTACTTTAAATGAAACCAGTGTGAATAATCATAAATATATGCATTTAGACGAATATAAATTATTTAAATTAAGTAATATTTATTCTACTATAAAAGATGATGTTAATTTAATTTTACCATATTCTTTTATTAGAACTTCAATGATATATGAAGATGACCCTTCTTCTAGTGATGGATACAGAATAAATCTTAAAGAATTACCTCTAGTATCTGTAGAAGATATGTTAGATGAAAATAAAGTTGAGGATTTACTTAAGAGATTAAATGAACAATATAAATTTTTATCAGAAGCAGTCGAACTATTAGAAAATAATTTTTCTATAGATTTAAAATTTATCGGTACTTATGGTAAATCTAAAATGTTTAAAACTGAAAAAGATGAAAATCTTGATAGACTAAATTGTGGAATAAATTTAGAAATACATGCAGTAGCTGGTGTAGATGTGGAATTATTAAAGCAAAGATTAAATATGATTATATCTGATTTCTTTGATAGTATAAATGTTGTTGAAGATAGGTCTATAAAAATTTCAAATTTAATTAATATTTTAGATGATCAAAATGAAGTTAGTTGGTTACGATTTAACAGAATAAATGATTATGATGCTAATGTACAAGTATTAAAAAATAATACCCCTTCAGTAACAGACGCTTTAGCTGATGTAACTGTAGCTGATTATATACCAGAGTATGTAACTGTAAGACCTGAAGATATATATCTTGATATAATCGAGGGATAATAAGGGTCTCAACAAATATTTAATGATTTAGAAATAAATTAAAAGGAGATGATTAGTAATGACTTTTCAATATAACAAAGATGTTACTGTTAAAACACCTAAAAATCATGTTAGTGAAAAGGTAATCTCTCATAAACAGGGTGGATTTTTTAATCCGCCTTTAATGGGAAATTATTCTAAAAATGAAAAGGCTTACATGGAATCTATAGAAGAATCTAATAAAATAGAAAATGAAAGATTAGAGAATAAACAGCGGGTTTGTAATGCAACTTCTCATAGAAATCTTTTTAATCATAATTTAGTTTCTATTAAAGAATCTTTATATAAGGAAGGTAGAGAAAAGATATTTAAAGCTATAATGACAAAGACTTTTTTAGAATCATTAATTCTTCCAGAAGATTTTATAGCTGAAAATATTGAGAGTATTGCCAATATGTGTGAAAGTTATTTCGATGGTAAATATGATTTACTTATAGAGCATAAAAACGATAATGTGTTTTTACAGGAAGTTTATAAAATTTGTGAATCTAATGCGTTAGAAATAGCAAGAGAAGAAGCAAATGCTTGTTATAATCTTAATGATGCTAAAACAATAAGATTTGAACCTATTGATGATCAAAAAAATAAAATCATAGATGACATGAAAGACTTAAACGCCAGTATGGTGGGTAATATTGTAAAAAATAAAGTTCTTTTTGTTATAAAAGATGAGCAGGAAAGAAATAAAAGTAGACAAGAATTACAAGATAAAATTAATGATAAGGTTGAAGAATTACAAAATAAAAACCTTGAATGTTTTGCATCTATAATTAATCCTAAAAAGAATCCTTTTGAACCAGAATATTCTTTATTTGAATCTTTAATGTTTAAGACTCAAAAAAGTTTATTAGAATCTGTTGTAACAATGGCATCTAGACCAATATCATCATCTGGACCAACAGAAGATGAAGATAGTAATCAATTAGAAGATGGAATTCCTGAAAAGAAATCATATGAAGATATTAATAATGATATTAAATCTGTAAATAGATTAGATGATGAAATGAACAGGGCAAGTTCTGCTACTGAAATGGATACTGATGAAGTTGAAATAGATCCAGAAGATTTATTTCAAGAAGAAGATATTTCATCTAAAGAACCTCATGAATTAATAGAATATGAAGAAGATAATGATGAGGGTAGATATGATGAAACACCAATGGATTCTAGCGAAAATGGTAATGATTTAGATTCTGCTTATGAAGAGGCTTATGCAACTGATCATTATGCTGATACCGATGAATGTGAAAATTGTGGTAAATCATTACATTCAAAAAGAGAAAAGGAAAGAGGATATTGTGACGAATGTGCTAAAAAAGGTCATACCAGATCTACAGTTAAAGAAGCATCAGCAGTTCCTTCTAAAGATAATTTAAAATCTACAGATATATGTGATGAATGTGGTAGACCTTTAAAAGATATACATGAAATGAAATCAGGTGTATGTTGTAGATGTGCAAAGAAAACCTATAATAAGTTGGCTGAAGCTTGTGAAGCTAAGAAATGTGGTTCTAAATGTGATGAGGCTTGTAGTGGAAAGAAATGTGAATCTAATGATTCATGTGGGACTAAAGAGGAATGTGGTTCTAAGAAGGGATGTGGTTCTAAGAAAGGTGTAGAAGAAATGCTTAATATTAAGCAAAGAATTCATAAAAGAGCTAAGATATTTAAGAATAAAATCCTTAAACATGGTTTAAAGAGATCTTTTAGAGAATCTATAGAACCTGATTCTATAGATATGGATCAAGTATTTATAGAATCTATAGCTGAATATACACTTTATGAATTGAGTCATACTATTAATTTAGAATCATTTGATAGTAATAATATAGTAAGGATCATATCAAAAAATATCAAAAAATAAAATTATAGAGGATAGTAACTAATGTTACTATCCTCTATTCTTGCAGCTTACTTTATAAATTATTTTCTATTCTTCTTAGCCATCATCTTTAATTCTTCTTCATAGATTTGAGCATCTATTGAAGAAGCAGACTTTCTTCTTGTGTCAGTAAATATGATAACACCTACGTTATCTACTACCTTTAAACGTAATAAAGATATTATATTTGTCCTTGGGTTGCTTCCTGCCATTAAAGCTAAAATTCTTAAAATATCTAATTTAATAATAAACTCTTTTTGATTGGTTCTATTCCTTCTACATTTTATTTCAAATTTAGGTCTATCATTGTCAACCTTGATAGGTTTACATACTTTTCCTAATAGAGCTTCTAATTTAGCAGATGGCATATAATGCTTCTTTTCATCCTTATTTCTAAATACTGAAGCTATTTCTTCAGAATCAAAGAAGCTACCACCTTTCTTAATATCAGCAGAATTACCTTTTATTATAACGATTGCTTGAGCACCACCTTCAGCATTTTGCCCTACAAGTGTCTCCTTTGTAATGGCAATAGCTGATAATACATATCCATCGATACCTGAAGATATAAATAATTCATTTATGAATTCTTTTATTGAAGGGACATCATATTCATAAACATCCCCTATCGGTGGTATTGCTGCCTTCTTAATTTGTATACCTAATCCCTTTTGTCCTTGTGTTTGATTTCCTTTAACAAATTTTCCGTTTTCCATAATTGAAAACCTCCTTAAATAAAATAATAAAATAAAATTTGGTATAATATTTTTATTATACGTATATAGAATATATAATTAAAAATTCGGATCATAGTAAAATTCTCGTGGAATTTTATTATGTCCATTTTTAATTATATGTACTATTAATATTAATTTATTACACAACAGATACCCAACCTGTCATATAAAGAAATTAATGCTTATATATAATTGATACATGAACAGTATCAATTATATACATATCAATGTTTATTCACTAATATGATATATAATTAAAATTTCGGAACATAGAAAAATTCTCGTGGAAATTATAATTCAATTATACTTATATATTCTTTCGGTATAATTTGTCTAGCTATCATCTCATATTCAACTTCACCTTGTTCAATAGGAAAATTATCAGGTAAATTTACTTCTAAATATACAACATCTTCATCACAATAATATTCTCCCAACCATGACAACATTGCATTTTCAACATCATTTTTTGTAGGAAATAAAAATACAAATTTTTGTGTTTCACCAGCATCATATGATCTTTCACCAATATCTGGAATCAATCCATTTTCCAATATAGATTCCAAGTTACTCTTTAATGTTACATGATAAAGTTTCATTAAAACCAACCCCTTAACTATTCCAAAATAAAAACGACTTATGATTAATCAATTAATCATAAGCCTATGTACTGTTATTTCTTTAATGAATAATTTAAATCACTTTTATCATTAGGGTAATTACAATATGGGCACACATATATACTTTTATTATAGTTTGTCAATACATCTGAAAATATCTTATGATTACAAGCTATACAAAATCCTACTAGTTCATTTTCTTTCATAAAATCCCCTCCCTTTCTTATTATCATACACTTTTATAATATATAATTAAAAATTTATTTATATCCAGGGAATTTCCCTGGATATTTTATTCTGTTACAGAACCATACGAAACTGGATCTGAAGCTAACTCTCTTTCGGGAACATCAGATTCTTCATATTTAACTATATAATCACTATGAACAAACGTACTATCTTTTAATAATACCCATTCCCCATCTCTTCCTATAACTTCTAATACAGTATTTGGTTCAAATACTTGTATTATATTATCATCGTTAATAACAGCACTACTCCTATTATTTAAATAATCAGTCGTTATAAACTTTTCAGTTTCAAAATCCACAACAACTTGATTATTTCCGTTTTCTTCTTGGGTTGCTTCTTCTTTAGTTTCAGGTTCATAATTCTCTAATCTATTTTTAATACTATCTCTTAATGTATGAAATTCGGTAGTACTTAGAATATTATCATTGGATGTAATAATTTCTTTTTTAGGTGTTTCAAATGTCCATATAATTAGAATCAATATTAAAAAAGTTACAATTGAAAAAGCCCGTAGCATTGTTAAAGAACCCTCTGTAGTATTTAATTTCTTTTTTAAAAAATTCATTAATACCATCTCCTTATTCAGTTTACTTACCTGTTAATATAAATATAAAAAATTAGGGGATATATCTCCATGGAGATATATCCCTTTATATTTAATCAAACGAAGATAATTCACTTAAAACTCCCGGTAATTCTTTTTTCATATCAATATTAGAATCTTTGACCTTTATTCTTTTTATATTCAACTTAGTTATAGGTCTTAATCCTAATATACAAATAAGTTCTTTTTTAACTTGTGAATCTGGTATGCTCATCAAGGGCAATAATAAAATATCATCATTAGATAAATCTTTCACAGCCAAGCATATATTGTCATCTATATCAACAGTAGTAATAGTTTCACCTTCGTTTGTTAGTACTGAAGTAGAATTTTTACATCCTATACCTTTTAGTACCATTAAATCCACAGCTGAAATGTTGTTACTAATACGTTGTCCTAATTTACTTTTTAAAATATCTTTTTTAATTTGAGTTAAAGATTGAATACAATCAAATCTCATATGATCAACACCACAATCTTTAAATCCTGGATTATAATTAACATCCACAGGTGATTTATTAGTTGATATCATAAGCTCCCTATCATTTTTATTTTTTAATTTTTGTAATTCCACTAATTCTTTAGCACTATTACTATCATCTATATGGATAGATTCTTGTACTTTAACTTGAGGAAGTTTTATACTAGCTTTAACAACCCTTCTACCTGATGGGTGCATATAATCTATTAAAGAATATAGACTAATTTCATTATCTTTAATTAATGGAATACAATGACAAATAGGTACAGAATTAACTTTATCTACAATAGCAAATAAATATGGGATATAGGAAGTAAATTTATATACTTCAATAGCATACCCCTTATAATCACCTTTTTTAAGTGAATTATCTTTACCAGCAATTTTACTTAAAAACAAACCTAATTGGATTTTATCTTTACACACCTTAAAACCAGAACCTACTTTAATAAATTTTAGTATATAGGTTTTTTTAATAAGATCTTTTCTTTCTTGTGGAGATACTATCATTTTAATAGCCTCCTTTCTAGTTCTTCTTTTATTTCAATATTATATACATCAATATATCGTTTTATTTCTTCTTGAGATAATCCATAACAAGCGTTACATATACTTTCTATCAATATTTTATCAATTTCAGTTAATTCATATTCATCAATACATATACCTTCAGTTCTTGGTACATATTCTATTCTTTCTTCTATCATAATAACATTCTTATTGGGGTTATCTGATAATGTAATTGCTTTAATCTCAGCTATAAAATCTAATAATAAATTAAAATTATTATTAGTTAATTTTAAATAATTGACACCTTTTTGACTTCTCATAACATCATCTTTTAAAGCTTCTTTAACTTTATCAACCGCTTGTATTTTTGGATGCATATTAGGATTATCCCCACCATCTTTGATTTCTATTTCAGCATTTAATACAGTATTATATTGATCGGGAATATAAAAATGTTTCTTGCCTTCATATACATAATAATATGTATGTGGAGAGGGCGACATTATATCTTTAGAATCCCAATTTAATACTAAATCTTCAAATTCAAGAGCATTCTTTTCATATTTTCCTACATATGGTATTAATACTCCATTAGACCATTTATATTTACCACTTATACTTCTATTAGATAACATTTTTCGTTGCATATCTGGATCATCCAACAAACAAACTTTACCATATTTACCAACCATTCGTTGTTTAAATATTTCTCTATATTTAGTTTTACATCTAGGATTATTACAAAATCTACTATATTTATGTGTTGATTCATTCCATGAAGTTGGTTTCTTACACACAACACATGTTCCTTCTGCTTTACCAGTTCTTCTATAGAAGTAATATTGAGATGGTGACATTCCGTTAGGAATACAGTCTTGATGCTTTTCTTCTATGTGTAAATATAAATCCTCAGGTTTTCTAAATACACAATTAGGGCAATCATAGCACTTATATTTCTTATTTTTAACAGCCATATAACTACCTCCCTTATATTTATTTTATACATTAAGGGAGTGTTCATACACCTTATTTTAATGGATTATTAAGGTTAAAAATAATAATTTAAACTTCTATATAATGTACAAAAATAAAACATTGGAGGTGATTTTGTGACAATAAGAAAAGAGGTTGGATTCGGTATAGATAGTTTTAAAAAACCTAAAATAAAATCAAATGTTGATACAGCGGCACAATTATTATTAATGGTATTATTAATGAGACCTGGCGACAATCCTGTATTACCACATATAGGTATAGATATAAAGAAATATATAATGAGTATACAAGGTGATTTGGACTCGAATACATTAAAAGATGAAATATATAACCAATGTAATGGATTATTTGGTTTTTTGGTTGCTAACAATATAACAGTATTTACATCTAACCTTAGTGATGGAGGGGATATATTGATAATATACATACCAGTTATAGTAGATAGTAATAGTGATACTATTATTTATACATTTAATAAAACTAGTGGTATGGATATATCTTTTAAATATGCTATAGAATCTGAATTAAATAAAATTGAATAGGAGGGTTTAACCTATGGGAAATAATATTGATTTAAATGATATGATTAATAAGGCTAAAAATAATGGTGCTGAATTAGGTCAAGGTACTATAATAAAAAAGGAAAATAAGACTAAAATTCAACCTGGAAAATTATCTCCTGAAATGGAGAAAGCATTCGATACAGCAAACGAAGATTATGATAAAATAATAGATGAATTACAAAATAATCCTGATGGTGATGTGGCTAAGGGATATAAAAAGTCAGTTGAGTTTACTAAAACTGGGGTTTTACCATCATTAGATGATATTAAGAAAGCTACGGGTACATTTGGTACAACTACTAGAAAGATGTTTGAACCTGCTATTCCTGGCAAAGACTATTCTGTTCCTAAGGACAATGCTGAATTAAATGAAGCTATAAATAATTTGAGTAAAAACGTAAATTTACCTGATGAACCTGATCAGTCTGAAATGTTAAAGCATATCAATGTTGTAACTAAAGATCAAGTAAAATTTATAGAAAAAGAAGAAACTATTCAAAAAGAAGAATCAGAACAAATTATTCAACCAGAGCCAACTGGATTTGAACCTGAAGTAAAGGACGTTCAACCAGAAACAACTAAGGTTGATTTAAAAGAACATCAACCAGTTCAAAATGTTGTCGTTATAGAAAAATCTGGTGATGGTAAAATTGAATTCACCGAAGATGAAAAAGCTAAATTACAGGAATCTTCAATAATTCATTTGAAAGAAGTTGAAGAAGTTGAAATACCAGTATTTAAAACAGTTAAAATCGTGGATGATGATAAATTAGATTCTATACTTGAATCTGTTACAGAGCCATTTACTGCTACTGTTGCATTACCTTTCTCAGGATATTCAGCAACTTTTAAATCTTTAAGCCCTGGAGATATTATAGATATTCTATATCCAGCTAGTAAAGATGAAATAGAACAGATGAAATTTAAATGGACAAAAATTTATAAAGCTATTGTAAATACATCTATAGGAAATCTAACTTATGACCAATTTATTCATCACACTGCTTCGCTAGATATGGAAATGTGTATATTTGCCATATTAGTAGCAACTTATGGAAATGAAGAGCATATTATAGAGTTAACTTGTTATGATGATAAGCATGCTGACCCTACAAAGAAACCAGAAGATGAAGATTATAATCCTGGATATGAATTCTCTGTAAAATCTATGTATAATGAATTATTAAGATATGATGATTTCTCAGATAAGTTAATGGAAATATTTACTGATATTGCTAATAATTCTCATGTATTAGAAGATGCTAAAAATTATCACCAAAAGAAATCTTTATTAATGCAAGTAAAACATTATAAGCTTCCTGGTGATATGTATATCTCACTTCAAATAGAATCTATATATGATACAGTTTATAGAAATGCTAAGAGTGTAGTGGCAATGGTTACAGCTAATGCTAACAATGCTATGTATACAACACCAGCAAGATATATAAAAGATATTATATTCACAATGAAAAATGGTGATAAGGCTAAGGTTGAATCTATAACTGGTATAGTTAAAATTTTAAGAACCCTTCCTTCTGACACATTAGTAGAAATAATTGAACTATCTGAAAAATTAGTTGAAGGAATGGAAATTAAATTTGGTCTTAAAGGAATAAGCTGCCCAGATTGTGGAAGGACATTCGATTTCATAAGAATTAATCTTGAAAATGAACTTTTTACTCGAGTGAATCAGACCAAAGTAAAGAAAATAGACTAAATAATATTTATTCATTAATAGATGATAGTGCCCAGCTCTTTAGAATGGAACTGACTCACGATGAAATAGAAAAAATGCCTTATGCTAAATTAATGATTAAGCGTGTGACAAGAAGAAATGCTAGGATAGCTGAAGAAAAAGCTAGGCAAGAGGCAGCTAAAAGGAATGGTCAACCACCAAACCCTTTTCTTAAATAGAAAATAATTCTCCCTTTAATTTATATATTGAAAAGAGGTATATTTATGGAAGGGAATTATAATTTATTAACATTATACAATCATCTGGTTCATACTAGAATACCAGCTGATTGTACTTTTTTCAAACTTTTAGAAAATCACTATTTTGATTATAAATGTTTCTATTACACCCTATTAGGAACTAAAATAAAGCATATTGATAAAATTGAATATAATCCTGAAAATGATGATATTTTATCAATAAAAATAAGTTTACTTAAAGATAAAGCTGATAAATTTATTGAAGATATTAACGATAATTTTATCAATGAAATTGATGGAAATAAATTTGAATTGTTCATCGAAAAGCTTACAGATAATGAAATCAACGTCCTTATAAAAGGTATGAAGGAGGATGATTTCTATGAATTTAGAATTAGCAAATATACAGGATATCGTGGAACTAAATGATCTGATCATGATTTCAAACCCCATACTGTATAATAGGGGGTGTGTCCCTACAGAAGATGGGTTGTTTTCCACTAATATATTCGGTATATCTAATAAAGATAGATCAAATAAATTCGCATATATAAATTTATATGGTAAATATCTTCATCCTGATGCATATAAAGCTTTTAGACGATTAAATAGAAATATAGACCTATTAATAGCCGGCACACAAAATTTTACAATAGATAACGAAGGAAATCTTGTAAAAAGTGAATCTGGGGGTACAGGTATTAAATGGTTATATAAAAATTGGGAAAAGCTTAAATGGCAAAAAACTAATTCTTCAATGAGAAATGAAAGAATAGATTTATTAACTAAGCACAAAAAAGATATTTTGTTTGTTGATAAATGGTTAATAATGCCTGCTGCATACAGAGATATGAACCTTCAAAAAATGCAACAGTCTACTGATGAAATAAATTCTTATTATACTAAACTTATTAGATTGGCAAATATGAGTGTAGATGATAATAATTTCGATTTTATGTTATATAATACTCAATTTAATATACAAATGGAATTGGTTAGAATTTATGACTATCTAAAAAATATTATTGAGAAAAAGAATGGTGCTATTAGAAAATCATTAATGGGTAAATCTGTTGATTATTCTTGTCGTCTAGTAATAACTTCTCCTCAACACAATTATGATAGTTTTCTTAACAATAAAAATGATTTGGAAACAGCAGGAGTTCCTTTATCTTCCTGTCTAGTATTATTCTTCCCCTTTATTATAAATTGGTTAAGAAATTATTTTGTTCGTGAGTTGGATGCTAGAAAAAATAGATATCCTGTTAGATTACCTAATAGTGACAAGATTGGTTATGTTAAATTAGAAGAACCGTCAGTATATTTTAATGATGAATTTTTAAAAGAACAGGTTGAGAAATTTATTCATTCATATTCAACAAGATTTGACCCAATAACTGTACCTATTAAAACACCTGAAGTTATAGGTCGTGATCATATATATCTTTATGTAGTAGGAAGAGAATATAATTATGAAAATAAAGATGCTGATCCTACAACTTTATCAGTGTTATTTAATAGAAAGATGACTTGGGCAGATTTATTATATAGAGCTGCAGTTGATGTAACCAAAGACAAACATGTTGTTATTACCAGATATCCTGTACTAGATTATTTTGGTTCATTTATAACACGAATATTTGTTAAATCAACTTCAAAAACTATGCCAGTAAATATAGATGGAACTGTTTATGAAGATTATCCTGTTATAGATGAAAATATGAAACCAGAAAACATTTCTACAATATTCCCAGATTCACTTACATTTAGTAATATGATGCTTGAAGGTATTGGTGGAGATTATGATGGTGACCAAGTAACAATTAAAGGTTTATATAGTCAAGAAGCTAATATCGAAGCTGAAAAGATTATGAATAGTTTATCATATATCATAAATATTAATGGTGAAAATATGAGAACTTCTTCTAAAGAATGTATAGAAGGGCTATATCAACTTACAAGAAGGGCTTAAATAATAGAGTAAATATAATCCATATAATGGAAGGGGGGAATATAATGAAAAAATGTGATTTAACAGAGGAATTGGTTAATTCTAATAAAGATAAATACCCTAGATTAAAGCATATAAGATTTGATAATAATACTAAGGGTAAATGTTTATTAGATAATAACCAACTCATAGGAATAGTTCAAGTAGATATGAAAAGAAAATATATTTTAGCATTAGAGGTTTTCGAACCATATAAAAGAAAAGGATATGGAACAAATTTACTGAAAATTGCAGTTAATGAATTGGGTGCTGAAAAATTATCAGTTAATAAAAATAATAAAAATGCTATATCTTTATATAATAAGAATATGTGGGAAATATATGATGAAGATAAAAATATGTTTTATATGAAAACCAAAGATGCAAAAATATATAAAAAGGGGGTAAAAGAATCGATGTACGAAGAAGAATTTGATACTGAATATTTTGATACTTTCTTAGAATCTTTAGACTGTTGTGATTTAATATTTGAAGAGTCTTTTTATTCTAAAAAAAGTTGACAGAAGGTTGAAACAAAATCAGAGTGACTCTTTCATTAAAAAAACTAGATTAAAAACTATGATACAACCAATTGTTATAGGGGTTAAGCGTTTATCTGATGATGCTATACAAGAACAAATAAAAACCTGTAATAAACAAATTTCTTTATTGGAAGAAGAGGCAGAAAATAATAAAAATGAAAATATGAAACCAGAAAACATTTCTACAATATTCCCAGATTCACTTACATTTAGTAATATGATGCTTGAAGGTATTGGTGGAGATTATGATGGTGACCAAGTAACAATTAAAGGTTTATATAGTCAAGAAGCTAATATCGAAGCTGAAAAGATTATGAATAGTTTATCATATATCATAAATATTAATGGTGAAAATATGAGAACTTCTTCTAAAGAATGTATAGAAGGGCTATATCAACTCACAAGAAGGGCTTAAACAATAGAATAAAATGTAAATCGACAGGGAGGGAGGAGGAGAATATAATGTCAGATGATGATACCAAAATATACGAAGAAGAACTTGATACTGAATATTTTGATACTTTCTTAGAATCTTTGGACTATGATGAACTAATATTTGAGGAATCTTTTTATTCTAAAAAAGTTGATAAAAGATTAAACAAGAATCAAAGTGATTCTTTTATTAAAGAAACTAGATTGAAGACCATGTTACAGCCAATAGTTATAGGTGTTAAGCGTTTATCTGATGATGCAATAAAAGAACAAATAAAAACCTGTGAAAAACAAATTTCATTATTAGAAGAAGAGGCTAATAATAATAAAAATGAAAATTTAAAAGGAAGAGTATTAAAAAAAATGCTCAAAACCATTTCAGGTGATACTGTTCCAGTTGCGTCTTTAGATGCTTTAAGTCAAGCTGAAATGGCAACACAATACAGAAAAATCTCTCAAATATTAAAATCTGAACTAAAAACTAGAAAGGATGTGAAAGAATCTATGTATGAAGAATTTGATACTGAATATTTTGATACTTTCTTAGAATCTTTAGACCCTGAATTGGAGTCTAAGTATTCTGATAAGGTTGATGCTCAATTAGCAAAGAATAAAGATCCTGAATATATTGACCAGAAAAAACTTGGTATTATAACTAGAGTAGCAACTGAAGCTATAAAGAAAATGCCTGATAAAATGATTAAATTTAATATTTCAAATCTTAAGGAAAATATTAAACTTCTTGAAGATATTGCAGAGAAAAATAAAAATGATGGTATTTTTAAAAGAATATTAGGAGTACTTATGCAGGCATATGGTGGACCTGTTAAACTTTGGAGAGCTCTTTCAGTAGCACAAGTTGCAGCTGAAAGCAGAAAAATTCTTAAAGAATTACAAAATGAATTAGCTCGTAGAAAAAGTGAAAAGAAAGGAGTGAAAGAATCAATGGAAGAAAATACAATATTTGATACATTTCTTGAAGCTCTTAGGGCTGAAAGCGGATTACCAACAGTAGTTGATCCAAATAAATCTACTTCTGTAACTATTCAAGAAGATAATACTAATACTAAGATAGATGAAGTTCAATCTTCATATGCTAAGCTTACTAATGACAGTGGGATAGATACACCAAAACCAACTAATATGGAAAATGAAGTTGCTTCAAAACAAACTAAATTAGATACTGTAGATGGTTTAAAGAATCCTACTATTCCTGACAATACTTGTAAGGTTCAGGCATCAGCAGCTAAATTAGAATCTAGTGATTTTGAAGGTGAAGTTGATTTAGATTTAATTGATTTAGATATTTTTTAAATTGTAAGAGATAAGTAAGAATAACTTACTTATCTCTATATTTCTAATTCTAATATTTTCATAATTGCCTCTTTTTCACCAATATATTTAGCTAAAATTAAAGTTGTATCAAATAATGTATCAAACATTTCTTTTGTTCTATTTTCTTCAGGAACCTGCATAATTTTTTCTTTTATCATTTCATAGTGTTTAATATTATTATTTACATCCATAAGATATCCGCAGATATCATCACCTTTCATCATAATATCAATCCTCCTATACATAATCTTAATCAGATGTTTAATATGTAACAAATTCATAATCTATAATATAAAGAAAGGAGTTGACTAGTAGTTATGATAATAGAAGAATATGTTGCTAGAATTCTAGTTAAAAAAGGTTTAGAAAAAGACCTTCCTTTATTACGTTGTGGTGAAATAGGGTTTTGCACAGATACAGGTAATGTATATATAGGTACAGGTATGAGTAATATAAAAATAAATTCTAATACGGGTGCTACAGGACCAACAGGACCAACAGGACCTCAGGGTACTAAAGGTGACCAAGGTGATATAGGTACAGAAGGTTTACCTGGACCAACAGGTGCCACTGGACCAACAGGACCAACAGGACCAAGAGGATTTCAAGGACCAACAGGTGCCCAAGGATTAAGAGGTCCAACTGGTGTTACAGGAACTTCAATAAAATTTTTCGGTGTTAGAGATACTTTAAATGATATTCCTATGCCTGCTGATAACATAGGTGATACTTATATAGTAAATGGATATATGTATACTTGGGATGAAGCAGGTTATTATAAAAATAATGGATATATACAAGGTCCTAAAGGAGATGTGGGACCTCAAGGTGAACAAGGACCAAGAGGATATCAAGGACCAACAGGTGCCACTGGACCAATTGGACCAACAGGTCCAGAAGGACCAATTGGACCACAAGGTATAGAAGGACCAATAGGACCCATAGGACCTACTGGACTAACTGGACCACAAGGACCTGCTGGTAAAGATGGTGTAACTATGAATCTCATCGGTCAATTAGTGGAACCTTCTGATTTACCATCTAATGCCCAATTAGGTGATGCTTACATGATAGATGGGAATTTATATTATATGGGACTAGCTGGTTTTAACTTTATAGGAAGATTTGCTGGACCAACTGGACCTCAAGGTGAAAGGGGAGAAAGAGGACTTCAGGGACCAACAGGACCAATAGGACCTGAAGTAGCTGTAATAGATAATTTATTATCTACATTAACACATGTAGCGTTGTCAGCCAATCAAGGTAACGTTATAAAGAAATTAATAGAAGATTTGGATGCAAGAGTTACATCTTTAAGAGCAGATGTAAATCAATTAATGAAACCTTAATTATATTTTATTGAATGCATAACATAATTATAATCTATTTACAAAATAATCAATCTTCTTCGTATCTCTGTAAAGAGAATATATATTTTATACCCTTTATTATATTTTATAAATGAGATGATATTAATTTATCATCTCATTTTTTATCTTTAGAAAGAATTTTAATTATATATTATATACATAATAACATAGATTGTGTTATAAATTTAAATTCACTGGAATTATAACTGATATATCTGATTATTTTTATAGGAGGTGAAATAATTGGATTATATTAAAGAATATAAAGAAATGTTAAGAGAAGAATTATTAACATTAGATGCAGCTAAACCAATGAAAGATAATAGAGTCATGGTTAGGTGTCCATATTGTGGCGATTCTATTAAAAGTTTTGATCACGGACATTTAGGTATATTAATAGATATGAATGATGATAAGATACCGTTATTATATCGATGTCTTAGATGTGATGATTCTGGTATATTTACACCAACTCAATTATCAGATTTAGGTATTAATAATAGTGATTTAAGAAAATTTGTATTGGAATATAATGCTCAAGCCACTAAAACTAATACAAATAACTTATCTTTAAAAATTCATGCTGGTTATAAATATAATATTCCTATTGATACTTATGATAGACGATTAGCTCAAGAAAAAGTTGATTATATTAATTGGAGATTAGGTGTTAATAAAACCATAGATGATTATATTAAATTAAGAGTAGTATTAAACTTTGCAGAATTTCTAGTATATAATAAAATAGAAAAATATACAAGAAAAAAAGAAGTTATACAAAATTTACATTACAATTATGTGGGTTTCCTAACTACATTAAGACAACATATTGTATTTAGGTCTATAAATGGTAAGGAACCTAGATATGATGTGTATGCAATGCATAAATATTCTAGTAAAGATAACTTAACTAAACTATATTCAATACCATTCTCATATGATTTAATGAGTACAGAGGAGTTCAATGTCTACTTAGCTGAAGGAACATTTGATATTTTAGGTGTTTATTTTAATATATGTAATGAAGATACCAATAATAAGGTTTATATAGGTATTTGTGGATGTGGTTACAGAGCTGCAATTAAATATATTATAAACATAGGATTATTTGGTTTAAATGTAAATCTTCATATATTTAGTGATAATGATAAGGAACCAAGATTCTATAAAAAATTATTTGAAAAAACATCCAAATATTTTAAAAGTATAAATTTATATTATAATGACTTAGGAAAAGATTTCGGTGTTCCTAAAAATAAAATAGTTCTTGTACGTCAAAGATGTTAATTCATCTTTGACTTTATTTTTTTGTATAAATACCTCAAAAAAACACAGTAATAATAAATAAAAAACTGTAAAGGAGGTATAATTAATGTCAGATTTTATGATTTCAAGAATTCAAGTTAGACGTGGTCTTAGAAAAGATTTACCAGAAATAATTCATTCTGGTGAAATTTGTTTTTGTACAGATACCTTTGAAGTATTCATAGGAACTGATAGTGGTATACCGGTAAATCTTAATGAAATTCTATTAGGGGCGACTGGACCACAAGGTGAAAAAGGTGAAACTGGTCCTATGGGTCCGGCTGGAAAATCAATAAGTATGTTATCATATATAGATAAAGCAACAGATTTACCATTTCCTGGTGAAGAAAATGAAATAGCCATAGCTGAAGGGTGTTTTTATACATGGAATAATGAAACACAAGAATGGGAAAATAAAGGTAGTATAATGGGTCCTAAAGGTCCTACTGGTAATACTGGTCCAACCGGTCCTCAGGGTGATCAAGGTGTGTGTTTAAGGGTTAGAGACTATATAGAAGATGAATCTTTATTACCTAATATAGGAGAACCAGGAGATGTTTATATAGTAAACAACATTTTTTATGCATGGGATTATGTTAATCAAAAATGGATCATAGGAAATAGTGTAATAGGACCCCAAGGTATACAAGGTATACAAGGAATTCAAGGAATACAAGGACCAACTGGACCAACTGGACCAACTGGTCCTCAAGGTGAGCAAGGTATAATAGGTCCACAAGGAAATTTAGGACCAGTAGGACCAACAGGTTCACAAGGACCTATAGGTCCAACCGGTCCTATAGGCCCATCACCTAATATAAAGGGTTATGTATCAGACGTTCAATTATTACCATATCCACCAAATAAGCTAGAAGATTGTTATATAGTTAATGGTTATTTTTATTCATGGGATAGAGATATATATTCATGGGTTAATGGTGGTTCTATATTAGGTGCTCAAGGTCCTATAGGACCAAGAGGATTACCTGGAACAACAGGTCCAACAGGTGCAACTGGTCCTACTGGTTCAAGAGGTATGCAAGGTTCACCGGGTATAAAAGGAGATACCGGTGAAAAAGGTGAACGTGGTGATCAAGGTGTACAAGGATTAAGAGGTCATACAGGTCCAACTGGACCAACTGGAGAACCTGGTCCTAAAGGCGATATTGGTTTAACTGGACCAACAGGTCCTCAAGGACCTCAAGGTCAAATAGGTATTCAAGGTCCTAGAGGAGAAAGGGGTAATACCGGTCCAACTGGACCAACTGGTCCTAGAGGTCTAAAAGGTGCCAATGGAGGTATCAATATATACACTGGAAAAGTTGCTCCTTCTGAAGATATTGGAGATGAAAATGATATTTATGTTTGTACATCCAATAATAGTTTATATGTAAAAGAGAAAACTGGTTGGGTAATAAAAATGATTCCTGGGGGTACAGCTCCTATTTCATATAATTTATTAAATGTAAATAATAATAATTATAATTTAGAATATGAAGGTGGTTCGAGAGCAGTTATATTAGAACCTGATGGAAATAAATTATTACCTTTAACCAGGGCTGAATGTGTCTATTATGGTAATGAAAGAAGTATAAAAGATTATTTATCTGATATATTTCCAGGAATATCTACTGCATTAATAGGTTCTGTTGATTCTGTTATTCCGGATAATTATGAACACTCTACTTTAATTGCATCTAAAAACGTAATTTCCCCTGGTTCTTATATAGTGTCAGGAGGTTTTAGTGAAAATGGTCCTGCTTCAATGAGTAATATAAAGTGGAGTATTAATTCTGCTACTGGGATTGGTAATTTTAGATCAGTAACTACTGCTAGTGGTAGTGCAGATTATGCTGAAATGTTTGAAAATGGTACTGGTAAAGAATTAGCACCAGGAACATTAGTTAAATTAGTAGGTTCTAAAGTATTTAAAGCTAGTAATAAAGATATATTCGGTGTAGTTTCATATACCTATGCAGTATTAGGTAATTTAGACAATGATGGTTGGCATAATAAATATTTAACAGATGATTTTGGTAGAATATTAACTAAAGATGTAGAATTAAAAAATGGTGAAATTATTAAAGAACCTATATTAAATCCTTCATTTGATCCTAACGAAAAGCATGTTAATAGATTAGATAGACCAGATGAATGGACTCCTGTAGGTTTAATGGGTCAATTATTAGTTAGAACTGATGCTTCTGTAACTAAATCAAACATCTATTTACGAGCAGTTAATGGTATGGGTTCTTTATCTGTAGTTAAAACTAATGTAAGAGTAATGCAAATAACAAAAGAATATGATTCTCAATTAGGGTATGGGGTTGCCAGATGTTATGTTCAAGGAGGTATCTTATAATGTTTCTTAATGAATTAAATGATGAAATGAATATTCAAAGAGGTAACGAAATGAATGAATCTCTTCGTTATTATTTGGAAAACTTTGAAATAAGGGATATGTATTGTGAAGCATACGGGATTTGTGATTGTGATGATGACGATGAAGAAGATGAGGACGATGATGAAAAAGAATGTAAGAAAAAAGAAAAGAAATGTAAAAAAGAAAAAGATATTGATAAATATGATGAAGATGATATAGATAATGGTGAAGATCCTGAAGATGAAGGTGTAACTAAAAAGGATGCTATGATGGAAGAAAGTTTATCTATCGACGCTAGTGAACAGAATAAAACTCAAATGATGAGAATGATGGCATGGATGCAAGGATGTGGAGAAATAGGGCACTCACCTCAATACTTTAAAGTTGGCGTCGATGGTGATGGTTCTGGAAGAATTAATTTTAAATTCGATAATGAAAAAGATGAAAATATGTTTAAAAAAATAAAGGAAGAACTGATGGGTGATTATAATAAAAATAAAAAAGATTTTGAAAAATTTGATTTTGAATAAATAGAATAAAGGAGATACACAATTAAGTGTATCTCCTTTATTCATCACTCATTATTCTGATTTCCTAAATTCATAAGTCATAAGATGTCTTTCTTCATTAATTGTTAAATGTTGTATCTTCATATTATTAAATACTTTAGGAATCGTACATTCATCCTCAATAACTGTATGAGAAGAATACCCTCCGGTTATCTCAAAATTATATAACCCTTCTATAGAAAGAGACATTCCTTTTTTATATGGTATAATAACATCTACAACATCTTTACCACCCCATGAATAATATTTAACCTTTGAATTATTAAAGTTTTCCATTACCTCTTCTTTTTCAAATCCTGTTTTATTAAATTTTATTTCGATATCCGGTATTGCCATTTTATTTTCTCTCCTCTCATTTACATCTTATATCTGCTAATAACTTTCTCAAATATGCATTTGCTGATTGAATAACGATTTCATCCATTTCGGTTATTAATTTACCAGCTTTGATATTTTTATCTATATATTGTATTGTAGCGGATATAACTTCTTCAATGTTTTTACTCTTTTCTATAACTTCAAAACTTTTATCTGACATTTTATATCCTCCTTTATTATTAATAATAATATGAAGAGAAAGTAAATATTTACTTTCTCTTCATACTAACATTTTATATATTTAAAAAAGTTTGAAAATTCTTTATAAGCTTATCAGTTTTTTCAATTTCAAATGATAACTTTTCTTTAATATTTTCTAAGAATTTAGTCTCTTCTTCAGTTAATATTTCTTTATATTTTTGAATTATTGTATTGGCTAATACTAATTCCTTTTCCTTAGATTCTTTTACATGTTCAATTACCTTTAAATTCTCCTCAGTAAAAACACTCTTTGTCATATTGATCACTCCTTATTTTTTAAATAAAATTCATTAATAATAAGTTAAAGAGAAAGTAAATATTTACTTTCTCTTTTTTATACCATACTATAAAAGTTAATAAATTCTGAACATAAAGCATCCTCATTATATTCAATTATTTCATCCATCTTATCTATACCCATGTCATAATCAACATAAGTAAATTTAGAATTTAATATTAAACTCAATAATTGTAATTTTGGATCTTTATTCCTATCATTTTCATATACCTTATTAAGTATAGAAAATTTCTCTGAATTCATTATATTATACATAGGTGTATTCTCTAATTTATCTTTAAATTTATTATTTTGGATCATTCTTGAATTAGTTTTTCCTAATACATTTGAAGATATAATCATAGGTAAATAAATATAACCTAATCCCAATAAATACTTCTTTAAGCACACCATTAATGTTATATATTGTCTCTTAGTAACATTCTTCAAATCATTATGTCCTGAAAATTCTTTTGCGAAGAAATCATTTACTAATCTTCTTTGTATCTTAGGATTAATATGATGGAAAGCCATATAGAAATTTATTTCTTTTTCATCTATAGTTGCACCCATTTTATTTAAAACTTTTTGCATATTTCTTTTAATACTAGCTTCTGTTATTACAATAGTTGATTCATCTATCTTTGCAGATGATTGTAATAATTTATCTAGTTTAGTTAAATCGTTATTCGAAGTTGAACCTTTTTGAGGTGTTATATCAATAACATTATGATTAAACTTATCTATATTCATATAACCTATTTGTTCTTTTATAATAACATAATTAAGTTTAACAGGATTATCGTTAAATCGATACTTGTATAAACTGTCTGTTATTATATGCTTATTTAATAAATTTGATGCAGCTTGAACAGGGTTTTCACCATATGCTTCTAATTTACTCCAGATACTACTATTCTTATTAACATTAACTTCAACATATTGAGCAATCCATATATTGAATTTTCTCAAAATATCAACATTAGGTTCACTTACCAAATTAAAAATTGGCTTCACGTATTGATGAATATAATAATTTTGATCATGACCGTTCACATAAATATAGTATATCAATGGTATAATAATCATCTTAGTTGCCGTTGAAGCTCTATAAAGAATTTTAACGTGCTTATCAGTAAATCTTGTTTGATCTGAGAACTTTTTGTTTCCATCTTCTTCATCAATATTTAAGATATAATTATCATCAACGAATGATGCTATTTTATCCAACATTGAATTTGAAAATAATATTGAATACAGCATACTCTTAAAAGTAGATGGATGAATCTCATATCCCTGTTTATTATTTATGATATGCTTTAGTTTTAAATATCCGAATAATAACTCATTATCTTTATCATAAAATTCGATAAAGTAATTTAAATGTTGACAAATTAAATCCAATTTATTAGCATAAGCAGGACGTTTAATTATAAAAGTTCCAAATAATTCCATATCCGGATCATTTAATAAATATTGAAATGGAACTCTTGCAGTTCTTCCATCTTTATAAATATATTCTTTTAAATAAGGTGTCACAGCCCATGCTTTACAATGTCCGGGTTTAACTTTATCTTTTTCTTTAACTTTAATTTTTTCATCAGGTAAATCATCTACAGATAATTTACATCCTTGTAAATCTATAATTAAACCATTAGAATCAAACTCTGGACATTCACCAGATGCTTCTTCTCCTATGGAATAAAATTCTTCCCATTCCTTTTTATTGTTCAAAATATAAACTTTTGAACCCCTAGGTATCCATCTTTCTACAAAAATTCTTTTCCTCATATTTTAACCCTCCATCTAATATTATAT
>ULXU01055344.1_pt1 | contig 38673 bp, 31 predicted proteins | sample 1961521 | NCBI WGS metagenome assembly ULXU01 (sample SAMEA4835845, study PRJEB28245) | human gut metagenome | biome: gut microbiome; material: fecal sample | place: Denmark | collected 2008
AAACAAAATCCAAGACAGCGCCCATAGAGCAGAGTGTGAAGAGAGGAAACGAGGAGTTTCCGACCGTAGGCACGTTTATGGCGAGTGAAGTGATACACAAACCGTGGCTGTCCGGAAATCTTTACATTTGATTATTGAAGAATGGTTATGCTTTGGGTATGATACCGTTATGAGTGAAGAAATTTTCAGAATTAACAAATATATTGCACAAACAGGTTTCTGTTCAAGACGAAAGGCCGACGAGTTAATTGAGGCAGGCAAAGTTCGTCTTAACGGAAAAGTTGTCACCGATTTTTCCACAACAGTAGGTAAAAAAGACAAAATAACGATAAACGGTAAGCCTATCTCAAACGTGAGAGAATACACATACATTCGCTATTACAAGCCGGCAGGATACATCACAACAAAAAGTGATGAAAAAGGCCGCAAAACAATTTACGACATTCTTCCGCCGGAAGTTCAAAACCTCAAGCCCGTAGGCAGGCTCGACAAGGCATCGACAGGATTATTGATTATGACTGATGATGGTGAATTAATCAATAAAATGACTCACCCGAGTGTCAAAATTCCGAAAATTTACAGGGTTTGTGTCAAAGGAAAAATCGAGCAAAACGACCTCATTCGTTGGGCAAAGGGTATCGAAATCGAAAAAGGCAAAATCGCTTATGCGGAAGCGGAAGTAATTGACATTGAGGACGGAAACACTGTATTAACGGTCGTTTTACGTCAAGGTATGAACAGACAAATCAGAAAAATGGCTGATGCAATCGGGCACCCTGTAATTTCGCTCAAACGAACTCATCACGGCTCAATCGACCTTTTAGGTTTACAAAAAGGTGCTTTCAAATATCTCAAGCCTTCACAAGTCAAAGAATTAAAAAATTACATCAAAAAAATTGAAAAAGAAGCAAAGAAACGTCAATCTTTATAGGCTTCTTCGGTAAATTCACCAAGTTCCGTTGCAGAAAAACTGTGTTTTTGGAACTTAAATTCTTTCCGTGCGTTAATAATATAAAGTCTATCGAGTGCATTAATAAAATAAATATCATATTTATGCAACTGTTCTGCACTGAGCAAATCCGTCAAAATCCAAATATGCCTTGATTTCAAAGGATATTCTGCAAAAACATACAAACAATTCCAGTCAAATTTTTTATAAAGGTTTTCAAGTTTATCAGTCTTGATTTTGATTTTTTCAAGAATATGTCGAACGTGAATTTCCCCGCAATCACTGCTGTTAGAAGGGTCTGCAATTACAAAACCTAAATTTTCATGAAACATACCCAAAAAATTTTTGCGGAACATTTTATTCGCCCTAGTAACACGTTTATCGAGAGGCAAATTTTGCTCCATACACTCATTTGCAAGTCTTGAGAGACGACCTTCATACTCAGAAATCCCTCGTGTCACTTCTACTCCGATATTATCTTTTTCATTTTGTAAATCCGGAGATTCCGCCAACACAAAATTTTTATGGTTTTCACCATAAAAAAACTTCAAACTTGCATTAGCATATTTTTCATAAAACCTTTTATTCGGCATACTTTCTTTCTCAGATTTTCTCACTAAAACTTTAAAAGGTCGGTATTTAACCGACCTTTCAGACTACTTTCCTAAAAATTCCTGACGGGGCGTGTTCATCGATTCTACCTTTATTTTCAGCGAACCGTTAACATTGCCGATAATAAAATAAGCAGGGAAACTTCCTCCAGGAGAAGGGTTTCTCATTGCTGTAACTTTAAAATCGCTTCCGTTAGGGGTAATTTTCACATTAGAATAGTTATTCTTGTATCTCATTGCCTTGCCCAAAGCCCTTCCTTTTGCTGCTTCTGCAAGGTATCTGTCTTTCGGAACTACAACAGATTGGGTCGTTCCGTCTTTTTTCTGAACAACTCTAATGATTTTCGGATTTTGAACATAATATTTTGTGAAAACATCACTTTCAAAATTGTTTGAAGCCGCAACGTAAGCATTAAAAAATGTTCTTACTTGTTCAGTCGTTGTAGCATTTGCAGCCCCAACACCTATAAACATAGCAACTAATAATACCAAAATTTTTTTCATTGGAACTCCTTTCGTTATTCCATAAAATAGGGCGGTAAAAAAGATTTTACCACCCCTAAATTATTAATGTTTATTCTTCTTCTGAGAAATCAGGAGAACCGAACATACCTTCGATTTCTTCAAGAATTGCTGAAGGCTTACGAACATTGTTCTTTTGTGCTGCACGTTTTTGTGCTTCCATATCTTTCTCTTCTGATGCGTGAGTAAGATGATAGAAACCAGTACCTGCAGGAATCAAACGACCAATGATTACGTTTTCTTTCAAGCCTCTGAGCATATCCTTCTTTCCATCAACTGCAACTTCTGTCAAGATTCTTGTCGTTTCTTGGAAAGATGCTGCTGAAATGAAACTTTCGGTATTCAAAGATGCCTTTGTGATACCCAACAAGACTGACTCGAATGCTGCAGGAGTTCCGCCTGATTCTTCTACCGCCTTGTTTTCTGCTTCGATTTCTTTGAGTTCAAGGAATTCACCGGGAAGAAGTTTCGTATCGCCTGATTCAAGAACTTTAACCTTCTTGGTCATTTGTCTTACGATAACTTCAACGTGTTTATCCGCAATTTCAACACCTTGTGAACGGTAAACTCGTTGAACTTCGTCTACCAAGTATTGTTGAGCAGCTTCGATACCGTTCAATCTGATGATATCATGCGGGTTCATCGGACCACCTGTCAATGCTTGACCAATGTGAATGTCTTGACCGTTGTTTACAACAATAGTTGAATCAATCGGATATTTGATTTCGTGTCTGCCTGTGTCGTTAACGATATACAATGAAGGAACTTCATCTTCGATAACGATTTCGGCTTTACCTTCGATTTCGGCAACAATAGCTGAATCTTTCGGTTTTCTTGCTTCCAAAAGTTCTTCAACTCTCGGCAAACCTTGAACGATATCGCCTGTCTTTTGTCTTTCAAATACCAATGTTGCAAGCATATCACCACGGAGTACCAATGCACCGTTTCCGATTTGAAGCATTGTACCAGGGCTAATTAAGTAAGGACGTCCTTTTCTGATTTTTACGCCGTCTTTTTCAACAGCAACAACCAAACCTGAAACATCTGTTACTTCGCCATCTTCGCCAATGACTGAATCCATCTTGACGAATTGTCCCTTCTTAACGGTTGCTTTCTTAACTGGGATTGTTTTTTCGAAACTATCTGATACCAAAAGCAAACGTCTGACATCTTCGCCCTCTGCGTTAAGGCTTACAACACCGTCTTTAATAGCCAAAACTCTCGTCTTTGCAACTGGTGTTTTCGAATCGATGATTTGTCCGTTTTCAACAAGCAATTCTGTTTGCATTGATTGCATCATCTTTGCTTGTCCTTCCATTTCACGTCTGATAATCAATGTTTCAAGAACTACAACCTTGAGGTTGTTATTCTTATCAAGTTCGACCATACCTTTCAAGTGACCAAGGTAGCCTTGCATTTGCAATACCAAACTTGTCTTGGTAAGTGCCGCACCGTCATAGTTACGAACTCTTTGACCGTCTTTATATTGAAGTTGTGTAACAGGAACAATATCGATTGATTCGTCTGTTGAGTCAAATTTAATTGATACTTCCTTCGGATTGATTTGGAATTTTTGAACAGGACGTACCAAAATTTGGATAGGCTTATTAGACATTGTTTCTTCATCAAGTGTAAGTTCAACATCTTCTGCTGTATCGTCTAAATCAATGTTGTCACTTTCTGAATCCATAATCGTTACGATAGACAATTCTTTAGCCTTGATTTTCGGTGCAATCAATGTACCTGCTTCTACGAGTTCGCCTTCATCAACCTTCAAGTCATTGATGCTTGAAAGTGTGTGAATTTCACCCGGAGTGATGACTACTTCGTGAATACAATCATTGAATTCTCTGATTTCAACAATACCGTCAATGTTAGTATACAAGTCTTTAACAACTTCGGTACCTGCCGTAACGTATGTACCTGTTTCAACCATTTTCAATGATGAATCTTTACCTGCCAATTGGTGAATTTCATCAGGAATAAAGATAACTTCACCGGGTTTTGTAATGATTTGGTTTTCGTCAACTTCAATACCGTTGTATCTGATTTCACCGCTTGATGAAACAGTGTGTTCATCATCGATAAGTTCTGCAATAATCATACCGTTTTCAACTACCGTATCGATAGGTGATTTAACGATGTATTTTTCGCCGGTTTCTTCAACTGTCCAGATTTGTTCCTTCTTAGTTGATTCAAATGTAGCGTTTGCAGGAAGGATTGATGCAATTACGATTGTCAATTCTTTACCAGAAACAATCTTCTTGATTTTCTTTCCTTCAAATTTAACTTCTTCAACTTTAAGTGAATCATTAACTCTAACTTCACCACCGTGTTCTGATGCGATGTTAATTTCTGCTAATTTTTCACCGGTTGAAATTTTTTGTTTGTCTTCAACAAGGATTTTTGAACCACCTGGGAGGTTGTATACGTCGCCACCCAACACCCAAATAATACCATTTTTGTTTGCTGTTCTTGAAACGTTTCCTTGTCTGTCTTTCTTTTCATCAGCAACGAAGTCCTCAAATCTGATTTCACCAGAAAGGTCTGATGTAATATCCTTCGTAGCCTTTTCTGTCAAACGGTTACTGTCAACAGCACTTTGAGGTGCGTATTCTGCAAGGAGTTGACCTTTTTTAACCTTATCACCTTTTTTAACCATCAATTTTGAATGGCCTGGGATATGATATTTATAAGTTCTCTTTTCCGTTTTAAGTTCGATATCGCCTTCCGTAATAGTAACGACAACTTCATCTCCGTGTCTGGTTCTTTCGTTTTTCGTTCTGATATCTGAAATAATTTCACCGTCGTCGCTCGCTTCAACGTGCTTCATAGCACCTTTTACAGCAACAGCACCACCGGTGTGGAAGGTTCTCATTGTAAGTTGTGTACCTGGTTCACCGATTGATTGAGCAGCGATAATACCGATTGCTTCACCGACATCTACTGTCTTTTGAGTCGTCATCGCCCAACCGTAACACTTTTGGCAAATGCCGTATTCGAGTTCACAAGTCAAAGGAGATCTCATCTTCAATTCTTTCAAATTGAGGTGAGCAATTTTCTTAACGTCATCTCTGTTGAGAGTTGTGTTCTTTTCAATAATAACTTCACCGTTTTCATCAACGATGTCTTGAGCAACCGTTCTGCCCAAAAGTCTGTCAATCAAAGGAACGATAACTTTGTCACCGTCCATAATCGGTTTCATGTTGATATAACGTTCCGTACCGCAATCTACGTCACGAACGATTACATCTTGTGCAACATCAACCAAACGTCTTGTCAAATAACCTGAGTCTGCTGTTTTCAATGCGGTATCTACAAGACCTTTTCTTGCACCGTAAGATGAAATGATGTATTCGGTAACGCTCAAGCCTTCTTTGAAGTTTGCTCTAATCGGCAAGTCGATGATTTGACCTTGTGCGTCAGCCATCAAGCCTCTCATACCAACCAACTGTGAAACCTGTGAGAGGTTACCTCTTGCACCTGAGAACGCCATCATATAAACTGAGTTTAATCTATCAAAGTTTGATACAACGTTTTCAGTAAGTTTCGCCGTCGTTTCTGACCAAGTGTCAATGACCTTTGTATATCTTTCAACTTCGGTAATTTCACCCTTTAAGTAGCGGTGTGTTGATTTTTTGATTTCTTCATCAGCCGCTTCCAAAAGGTCTTTCTTGATAGGCGGAACGGAAAGGTCTGCGATTGTGATTGTAACACCTGCTTTTGTTGCATACTTATAGCCCAAATTTTTGATGTTATTCGCAAGGTCTGCCGTCTTTGCACCGCCCCATTCGAGATACATTTGAGCCAATAAATTCGCAAGTGACTTTTTGTTCATCTGCTCATTTATGAACTCAACGTTCTTCTTCATATTTTTATTTGTTAAAGTATCCATTATTATATCACCTTAAATTTTAACTACGTTGACAAAAGAGATTTTCTGATTGTTTCATTGAAGATAATTCTTCCGACCGTAGTTTCAAATCTCTTGTTGTTTTCATCACGAACTACAATCTTTTCGTGTAATTTGATTACACCGCAATCATAAGCAGAAATTGCGTCATCGTAGTTGTAGAAGTAATGTAATGTATCCGAAACATCTTCTCTCATCAAGGTCAAGTAGTATACACCCATGACCATATCTTGAGAAGGTGTAATAATCGGTTTACCTGTTGCAGGTGCCAAAATGTTGTTTGTTGCTAACATCAACATTCTTGCTTCCGCTTGTGCTTCGATTGACAACGGTACGTGAACAGCCATTTGGTCACCGTCGAAGTCGGCGTTGAATGCCGTACATACCAACGGGTGCAACTGAATTGCTCTACCTTCAACCAATTTCGGTTCAAATGCTTGAATACCTAATCTGTGAAGTGTCGGAGCACGGTTCAACATTACCGGGTGTCCGTCGATTACTTCTTCCAAAATATCCCAGATGACCGGATCTGAACGTTCAATCTTCTTCTTAGCCGATTTGATATTTTGAACATGTCCTCTTTCGATAAGTTTGTTAACTACGAAAGGTTTGAAAAGTTCGATTGCCATTTCTTTCGGCAAACCGCATTGGTTGAGGCTCAATTGAGGACCTACAACGATTACGGAACGACCTGAGTAGTCAACACGTTTACCCAAAAGGTTTTGTCTGAAACGACCTTGCTTACCTTCAATGATGTTGCTTAATGATTTCAAAGGTCTGTTGTTCGGACCGACTACCGTTCTTCCACGTCTGCCGTTATCGATAAGTGCATCAACCGCTTCTTGTAACATACGTTTTTCGTTTCTTACAATAATTTCAGGTGCACCCATTTCGAGCAATCTTTGCAAACGGTTATTTCTGTTGATAACACGTCTGTACAAGTCGTTCAAGTCAGATGTTGCAAATCTTCCGCCGTCTAATTGAACCATAGGTCTCAAGTCCGGAGGAGTTACAGGAAGTACATCCATAATTAACCAAGTAGGATCAGTGTTGCTTGCGAGCATTGATTCCATTAATCTCAATCTCTTGATTAATTTTGCTTTTCTTTGTACTGAACCGCCTGCTGATTGAAGTTCTTCACGAATTTGTGCTGCAGCGTCTGACAATACGATTTCTCCAAGCAATTCTTTGATTGCTTCTGCACCGATGCCGACTCTAAGTTCACTTTCTTCGTGTTCCATCATAAAGTCTTCATATTCTTCTTCTGACAATAATTGAAATTTCTTGAACTCAGTATCTGCTGGGTCAATTACAACATAACTGTTGAAATAAATGACTTGTTCCAAATCTTTAAGAGTCATATCAAGGAGTAAACCGAGGTAACTCGGAATACCCTTCAAGAACCAAATGTGGCTGACAGGAGCAGCAAGTTTAATGTGCCCCATTCTGTGACGTCTTACCTTTGAATCGGTAACTTCGACACCGCATCGTTCACAAATGATACCTTTATGTCTTACTCTTTTATATTTACCGCAATAACATTCCCAGTCCTTTGTAGGTCCGAAAATTCTTTCACAGAACAAACCGTCACGTTCAGGTTTCAACGTTCTGTAGTTTATAGTTTCCGGCTTTGAAACTTCGCCGTATGACCATTTAAGAATTCTCTCGGGAGATGCGATGCTGATTCTTATATAATCAAAATAATCTATACTTGTGGACATTACTAATTGTCTCCTTTATTTACTATTCTTTGAACGATGATGATGCGTCAAAGAAATTGATATTCAACAAATCGGAATCCATATCCGAAAGAACTCTCTTAGGTGCTGCTTTTCTGATGTCATCAGAATCAGACATAAGATTTACTTCTTCGCCGCCCTTCTTAGCAACCGTGATATCCAAACCGATTGATTGAAGTTCTCTTACGAGTACCTTGAATGATTCAGGGATACCAGGTCTCGGGATATTGTCGCCCTTAACGATTGCTTCATATGCTCTTGAACGTCCGTTTACATCATCAGACTTAATTGTGAGCATTTCTTGAAGAACGTATGCTGCACCGTAAGCTTCGAGTGCCCAAACTTCCATTTCGCCGAATCTTTGTCCGCCGAATTGAGCTTTACCACCCAAAGGTTGTTGTGTAACGAGTGAGTATGGACCTGTTGAACGTGCGTGGATTTTATCATCTACCAAGTGAACAAGTTTCAAGAAGTAGATAAGTCCGACTGCTACCGGTCTGTCAAACGGTTCACCGGTTCTGCCATCCATAAGGATTACTTTACCGTCTTCTCTAACCCAATCACAACCTGAGTCTTTGATACCTTTTAAAAGTTCCTCTTTAGTTGCTTTTTCTGATTGGTTAGCACCATACATTTCATCGAATGAAGGTGATTCATAATATTCGCCCGTCAAGTATGCTGCCAAGCCCAACAAACATTCGTAAGTTTGACCGATGTTCATACGAGAAGGTACGCCGAGCGGGTTAAGTACGATATCTACAGGTGTTCCGTCCGGTAAGAAAGGCATATCTTCTCTCGGAAGAATTCTTGATACGATACCTTTGTTTCCGTGACGACCTGAAAGTTTATCACCTACTGAAACTTTACGTTTTTGAGCGATGTAAACTCTGATTACAGTATTTGCTCCGGGCGGAAGTTCATCGCCTTTTTCTCTGTCAAATACCTTAACATCGACAACACGTCCGCCTTCACCGTGAGGTACACGAAGTGAATTGTCTTTTACATCTCTTGCTTTTTCAGCAAAGATTGCTCTCAACAATTTTTCTTCCGGCGGGTGTTCTGATTCGCCTTTCGGAGTAACTTTACCGACCAAAATATCATCGGCATATACTCTCGCACCGATTCTGACGATACCTCTTTCGTCTAAGTGACGAAGTGAATCTTCAGAAACGTTAGGAACTTCTCTTGTAATTTCTTCCGGTCCTAATTTTGTTTGACGTGCGTCAATTTCCAATTTTTCAATGTGGACTGAAGTAAAGACGTCATCTTGAACCAATCTTTCCGAAATCAAGATAGCATCTTCGAAGTTATAGCCTTCCCACGGCATATATGCCGCAAGAATATTTTTACCAAGTGAAAGTTCACCGAAGTGAGTTGAAGCACCGTCAGCAAGCACATCGCCAGCCTTGATTGCTTGTCCAACCTTAACAATCGGTTTTTGGTTGATACAAGTATCTTGGTTACTTCTTACATATTTCATAAGTTGATATCTGTGAAGTTTTCCTGCGTTATCTTTAATAGTAACTTCTTCACCAACAACTCTGTCAACAACACCGTCTACCTCTGATACAACGACCATACCCGAGTCTTTTGCGGCTCTCTTTTCAAGGCCTGTACCAACTACCGGTCTGTCAGTAATCAAAAGCGGAACTGCTTGACGTTGCATGTTTGAACCCATCAAGGCACGGTTAGCATCGTCGTGTTCGATGAACGGAATAACTGATGTTGCAACTGAAATAATCTGAATAGGTGACACACCGACAAAGTCAACTTTGCTTGAATCATCTTCTGTAAATTCAGATTTGTAACGTACAGGAACTTTTTCGAACTTGAATGTTCTGTCTTTGTTCAATGCAACGTCACCGGGAGCAACACGGAAGTTTTCTTCTTCGTCTGCTGACATATAGTGAACTTCTTCCGTTACCTTGCCGTCTTTTACCGCAAAGTAAGGAGTTTCAATAAAGCCGTAATCATTAACTCTTGCGTGTGTAGCAAGTGAACCGATAAGACCTGCGTTCGGACCTTCAGGAGTTTCAATCGGGCAAAGACGTCCGTAGTGTGAAGGGTGAATATCACGAACCGCAAATCCGGCTCTTTCTCTGACCAAACCTCCGGGTCCTAATGCTGAAATACGTCTCTTGTGAGTCAATTCAGCAAGCGGGTTTGTTTGGTCCATAAATTGTGACAACTGTGATGAACCGAAGAATTCTTTCAACGCTGCAACAAGCGGTTTTGTGTTCAACAAGTTCAACGGCGTCAATGACTCTGAATTTTGCAAAGTCATTCTTTCCTTAACGATTCTTTCGATACGGCTCAAACCTACTCTGAATTGGTTTTGGAGCAATTCACCGACTGAACGGACACGTCTGTTTCCGAGGTGGTCGATGTCATCGCAACTTCCTTCATCGTAAGTCAAGTTAATCAAATATTCGATTGATGATACCAAATCTTCCGTTGTCAAAGTTCTTTGAGTTGCAGGAATGTTCAAGTTCAACTTTTTGTTGAGTTTGTAACGACCTACACGACCTACGTCGTATTTCTTTTCATCAAAGAATCTTGCATCAAGAATTTGCTTACCGCCAAGTGGTGACGCAGGGTCGCCCGGACGCAATTTCTTGTAAACTTCAATCAATGCATCATCTTGTGTTTCTGTTGTATCTTTATCCAATGTTTTCTTCAAAAATTCAAAGTGGGTAAAGCGTGATTCCATTTCAGCAACGGATAAACCTAATGCTTTCAACAATGTTGTTGCCAAAATCTTTCTGTTTTTATCGATTTTGACATGAACTATATCATTCGCATCAGTTTCAATCTTCAACCATGCCCCTCTGTTAGGAATCAAAGTTGCGTTGTATAAACGTTTACCGGTCGGAGAGATTTCTCTCTTAAAATATACGCCCGGAGAACGTACGATTTGCGAAACGATAACACGTTCCGCACCATTGACGATAAATGTACCTTTGTCAGTCATCGTCGGAATATCACCGATATACACTTCTTGTTCTTTGATTTCTCCGCTGTCACGGTTAACCAAACGAACCATAACTCTCAACTGTTTTGCATAAGTTGCGTCATGTATTCTTGCTTCTTCGATAGTGTATTTCGGATTGTCGAATGTATAATTCGGTAAGAAGTGCAACTCCAAACGACCCGTATAGTCTTTAATCGGAGAGTATGAAAGAAATTCTTCCTTCAAACCTTCAGTCAAAAACCACTCAAAGGATTTCTTTTGGACTTCAATCAAATCCGGCAAATAATCCAAACGAGTCTTGGGTATCCCCATCGGCGTTACTCTTTCAGAATAAGTTTTCTTTAACATTTATTCACCTCGCTGCATGTGGCATACTTTTTATTCAATTTTTTATAAATATGCTTTGTACTGTACAAAATTTTAATCTTTTCTTTGATATCAAGGGTTTTAGTCTATTTATCCCGTTCATTAAGGGTAATTTTGACACTATTTACCCGTTTTTAAATGATAACTTGCTGAAAGTTCCTCGTCAAGAAAAATGCTTAACAAAACTAAACTCATGTAAATATTTGTTTACAATATTTTTTACGATTGGCAAAATGACCGTAGTTATTGATTTTGAATGTCAAGTGTTGCAAAAATATGATTTTGTATCAAAAATCTATACAATTCTTAACGAGCGAGCAAAAAAAACTCAAAATGATATAATAAACTTATTATGAAACAGAATTTTAAAAATTTTTCGGTTGCCGTTTCGACGGTCGTAATAACAGTTACGGCAGCAATAATAGGCTATTCTGCCGTAAATATTTTTGACGAATATACAGAGAAGCATTTTGCAGAATATGCAAAAAATTCAGCAGAAACGCTTGCATATCAACTGTCTGCAATAATCGAGGACACTAAAAACGAAAATCCGCCTGTCCTCACATCTCTTGCGAAAGCAACCTTGTATAACGATAAAAACATCTCATTTATTGAGTTTGCGGATACCAACGAAAATATTATTGTTTCAGAAAAATCAGATTTATATAATCCGAAAGACTTTGACGGAATAAAGGTCAATACTCCCGTAAACATTAAAAAAGAGGGAAAATACACAACCATTGCATATCTAAAAATGGGGGTGACTAAAAAATTTGTTAAACAACATATCCAAAAGCAAAAAGTGGGACTTGTGGGTTTAATTTCGTTTTTGTGGCTCATTGTGATGATTTCTTGGGGAATTTCGAGATATTTGACAAGACGAGAAATAAATTTATTGTGTTACGGCTTAAAACACATTTCTGACGGCCATTTCGGCACGAAAATAAAACTTGAAGGACGAAAAGAAACGAAAGAATTAATTGATATTTTCAACAATCTTTCGACCAAATTAAAAAATTACGAAGAACAAAATGTCGGAAGCATTTTGCTTGAAAGAAACAAACTTGAAGCGGTATTGATGAGTATTGTAAACGGCGTTGTTGTTTGCAATAACGAGGACGAAATTGTACTTATTAACCTTGCTGCGGAAAAGATGCTTTCTGTTTCCGGAGAAAATGTCAAAGGGGTCCAAATCCAGTGCTATTCTGACACACAAGGCGAACATTGTTTCAGGGATAAAATTGAAGAATTTAAGGACACTCCGCTTGATACAATTTTGAAAAATCCTCCCGAATTTACGGTTGAGATTGACAAAAAAATCATCAAATGCACGATTTCACCGATGTTTATGCAAAATGACGATTACGTTGGCTATATCATCGTAATGCTTGATGTAACAAAGGAAACAGAGGTCAATAATCTCAAAAACCAATTCATTTCAAATGTTTCGCACGAACTTCGAACCCCTGTAACGGTCTTGAGAACTTACATTGACACGTTATATACAATGGGCGATGAGTTGGACGAAGAGACAAGAAAAGAGTTCACAGAAACCGCAAACAAAGAAGTTACAAGGCTTCACAGAATGGTTAACGACATTTTGGACGTCTCGAGATTGGAATCGCCTGATGTGGAACTTGAGAAGGAAATGACAGATATCACGCCTGTTTTAACAGATACGATAACTTCTATGCAAGTTCTTGCAGATGAAAAAAATGTCAAAATAAATCTTGAAAAACCTAACGAAGAAACTGTTTTACCGATAAACGTCGTAAATATGGAACGTGTTTTCAACAATTTGCTTTCAAATGCGATAAAATATTCGCCCGAAGGAAGTTCGATAGAGGTTGTATTGAAGAAAGACGGCGATTTTGCGGATATTTCCGTAACCGACCACGGCTGTGGAATTGCGGAAGAAAACTTACCAAAACTTTTCGAAAGATTTTATCGAGTTGAAAATTCCGTTCATACCGTAAAGGGCACGGGATTAGGACTTTATCTCGTCAAAACGACGATTGAAAAACATCATCACGGAAAAGTTTACGTTAAATCTAAAGTGGGCGAAGGCTCGACTTTTGGAATAAAAATACCCCTTTCTTTATAAAATCTTAATTTTATAGAGTCAATTAAAAATATGTTTCACATATAATATAAATATAAAAATGAATAGCAAATGGAGAAAAAAGATGACTAAACGTAACGTAGCGGTTATCGGTTGCGGACTTTGGGGCAAAAATATCGTAAGAAATTTCTACAATCTTGATGCCTTAAACACAGTTTGCGATTTGGATACCGAAAACCTTAAAAAATTGGCAATGGAGTACGAAAACGTACATTTCACAACCGATTTTAACGAAGTATTGAACAACCCAGAAATTGAAGCGGTTGCGGTTGTAACCCCCAGCCATACGCACTTTAAGGTTGTAAGTGCCGTATTGAATGCAGGCAAGCACGTTTACGTTGAAAAACCGATTTCGACTGTTGCAGATGAAGCGAAAAAGTTAATGGAACTTGCGGATGAAAAGGGCTTGACCTTGATGGTCGGTCACCTTTTGCTTTACCACCCTGCAGTAAACAGATTGAAGCAAATCATCAACGAAGGTATGCTTGGCGAAATCACTTATATTCAAAGCGATAGACTGAACATCAACTATTTTAAAAATGATAGAAGCGTTATGTGGGACTTAGCACCGCACGATGTTTCAATGACAGCATACGTTTTAGGCAAAGAACCAGTTCGAGTCATCAGTGCAGTCGGCGTTTCTTCTGATAAAAATGACATTATGGACATAACCCACGTCACTATTGAGTATGAAGGTGGAGTTGTCGGACAAATTTCTGACAGTTGGATTCACCCTGTAAAACGAGTAAACATGCTCGTTAGAGGTACAAAAGCAACTGCAATTTTCGATGATACGTTGCCCACAAATAAATTGGTTATAATTGATCACACAACTCCGGGTGCTGCAAAACCAGAACCGCTCGACTTCATTGAAATTGAACCATTGAAACTCGAATGTCAACACTTCCTCAACTGCTTCAAAACAGGCACAAAACCGAGAAGTGACGGTTTAAATGGATATCAAGTCGTAAGTATTCTTGAAGAAGCAGAAAAGATTATGCTTGGCGAAAGACGTGCAAGACTTGATAAAGTAAACTTTAAATCATCAAGAAGCAAAAAGAAATAAGGAGGAAAAATGGCAAACTTTCTTTCATTTTTCAGAGTCATTTTGGCAATATATATTCTTTTAATGCTTGATAGCCAAAGCCAAAACACCACATTTTATTGGGTTGCAGTCGGCTTGACACTTGCCGTAATCCTTCTTGACGCACTTGACGGTTGGGTTGCGAGAAAATTAAACGAAGCATCAAAAGTCGGTTCCATCATTGACATTTTAGGTGACAGAATCGTCGAAAACGCATACTGGATTGTATTTGCAGTATACGGATGGGTTAATATTTGCATTCCTCTTATCGTTATGACAAGAAGTTTCGTTTGCGACACTTTGAGAGGATTAGCATTCGCTGAAGGCTGCACAGCATTTGGCTCAGACAGTATGGTTCAAAGCAAATTGGGCAGATTTTTAACTGCATCGAGATTTTCAAGAGCAGTATACGGCGGAGCAAAAGTTTTCGCATTTATGGCGGTAATCGCTTGCCACGTCCCAACTTGGCAACCTGAAAACTGGTTTGTAATTTTGACAAACGTTTGCGTATGGCTTGCAGTAATTTTCTGCGTACTCAGAGGATTACCAGTCATCGTAGCAGGCAAAAAATATTTCACTGTTAAACACGATTAATTATGGAAAATGCAAATTTTAATATTGTTTTAGTTGAACCAGAAATTCCTCAAAATACGGGAAACATCATCAGAACCTGTGCTTGCACAGGCTCTGAGTTGTTTTTAGTCGGAAGATTAGGCTTTATTCTTGATGATAAACACCTTAAACGTTGCGGTCTCGATTATCACGATGCGGTAAACATCAGACGCTACAACGATATCGAGGATTTGTTAAAAGAATACCCCGACTCGAATTTTTACTATTTCACAACAAAAAGTGACAAAGTTTATACAAAAGTAAACTTCAAAAAGGGCGATTTTCTTGTATTTGGACGGGAAACAAAAGGACTTCCCGAAGATTTTCTTCACGCTCACTGGGATAACGCAGTGACAATTCCTATGAAAGAAGGACAAAGAAGTTTAAACCTATCAAATTCCGTCGCCATAGCAGTTTACGAGGGGATAAGACAGTGCAAAGTATTGCTTTAAAAGATGTTTTAAAACAGTTTCCTAAACGCCCGCAAGACTCTCATAAAGGAACTTTCGGACATATTTTAAACATCTCAGGCTCAAAATCATACACAGGAGCCTCAATTCTTTCATCATTGTCAGCATTGAAAATCGGAGCAGGGTATGTAACCCTTGCAACAGTAGAAGATGTGGCTAATATTGTTCATTCTTATACCCCAGATATTCCAACTATCTCATTAAAACAAACCGCAAACGGAACTATATCAAGAGATAACACTATTAGTGTTACTAACCGGTCACAAAAATTTGACGTAATTTCAATAGGTTCAGGATTGGGTAAAAACGAAGAAACTACAAGGTTCGTAGCCGATTTCGTAACACAAAATCAAAAACCGATTGTGATAGATGCAGACGGATTAAATTCCATCTCAAACTCAGAAATCGACAAAATAAGCGGAAAATCAATCATCACCCCACATCCCAAAGAACTTTCAAGATTAATAAAAGTTCCTGTCGAAATTATTCAAAGTGACAGAGAATATTATGCAGTTGAAACGGCTAAAACCCTCGAAACAATTGTGGTTCTAAAAGGTCACAATACTATTGTAACAGATGGCGAACAGATTTATATAAATAAATCCGGCTGCTCGGCACTTGCAAAAGCAGGCAGCGGTGATGTTTTGACGGGAATGATAACGGGCTTGCTTGCCCAAACAAAAAATCCCCTTAATTCCGCCATTTTAGGAGTATTTCTGCACGGATTAACAGGAGATATTGCTGCCAAATCACTTACGGAATATGGCGTTTTAGCATCAGATTTATTGAACTTTATTCCAAAAGCAATAAAAGAAATTCTTTGAAAAAATCGCTAAAAAAGGTACAATTAGAATATGAACGATAGAATTGACGAATTAAGACAAATTATTCACGACGACCCGACAAATTTTCAGGCAATGCGTGAATTGGCGTGCGAATTGATGGACATCGGCGAAAATGATAACGCAATGAAGGCTCTCGACTACCTAATAAAAATTTTCCCTGATGAAGCAAATCTTTACTACAACATGGGTATCGTTCAAGAAAAACTTCGAAACGACGACAAGGCGATTGAATACTATCAAACAGCAATGCGACTTGAACCAAATGATCCGAATTATATGTATAACCTCGCTTGTGCCTATGTTACAAAAAAAGAATACGAAAACGCAAAAGTTCTTTTTCAAAAAGTTCTCAACATCGACACCGAGGACTCAAACTCTATGTTCCACCTTGGTATGATTAATTCTCGTCAAGATAACTCACTTGAGGCAATAAAATACCTCGAGCGAACAATCGAAATTAATCCTGAAGATACAATCGCAAGATTCTACCTCGCCTACGAATACAAACGCACAGGCAGAAGAGATGAGGCTCTCGCCGAATATCAAAAGGTCGTTGAGCAAGCACCCGATTACAGTTGGGCTTATTTCAATATGGCTTCAATCTACTGGGAAGAAGAAGATGTCGTCAATGCTATCGAAAATTTAGACAAAACCGTTGACTTAAACCCACACGACACTAAGGCTTTTGAACTTTTTATAAAAATTTTGATGAAAACAAACACCGACCAAGGTGCTCTTGCCGTTGCAAAAAAAGCACTTCAAGAAAACCCCGACTGCGGAGATTTGTTCTACACAACTGCCCAAGTGTATAAAAAATTAAAAGACAAAAAAAATTACACAGAATATCTCAAATCAGCGATTTTAAATCAATCTTCACTCTCAATTCCAGTCAAAGAAGTTCGACAAGAGTTAAACACAATTAAATAACACTAATAGTGTTTTAACGCATAACAACAATATTTAGCAACATGTCACAAATAGTGTCATTCAGAAAAGAGCAAAATTAACGCAAATAGTGTTTAACCCAAAACAACACCAATACATCAAAACACTATTTGTTGCAACAAAAAAATCAGGACAATTAATTTGTCCTGATTAATGCCGTGCCACTATCTATCGACACAGAAAAAGCCAGTTTCCGCAATATGCACCTCTTTTACCGAACAATCACACCCGTAAAATTCTCCTTAGTGCTGCTGTGTTCCCACCCTGACACGGTTCGAAGGTTTACGCCATGACTGACAATAACGTCAACAGTACATATAACTTCCGCCGAAATCTCCTGAGCCTCACAATAGGCTCTACGCCTCGCATTAACTTCGAGTCGAGGGATTGCAATTCCCCACGGAGCACGGCTCAATCATAATACCGCAAACAAAATATTTCCGCAACCCTAAAGCACAAAAAAAGAGGTGTCACCGAAGCGACACCCCTTTGTAATTTATCTCAAATTATTTTCTGTAAAATACTTGAGTTGCTTGATTTTGGTCTGGTTTCGGTTGTTTTGCTCTGATTTCCTTAACCATTTCTGCAATCATTTCGTGGAATTGCATACCACGGTTTTCATCGATTACAACCTTAACTTCATGCATTTGTTCACGTTTTTGTTCAGGAGTCAAGTTGACATCGTGGAGAACGTCCAAGTTGTGACGAGCCATGCTCATAACTTTCTTGATATCATATTCTGTTTTACCGTCGATTGTAACAGCAAGTTTTGAATCAATAGTAACACCCGGAAGGTCAATTCTTCCACCTGAAGCACCACCGTGACCGCCGCCATCAAAGACTGACGAAAGCAATTCTGCGTGATCTGAGCAATCTGCAGAACGGAATGAAAGTCTGATACCGTTCATTTCCGCAACTTCTGAGTTTTCAGTTACGAAACCTGCTTTTCTATCTTGAATTGCCATAATTGCAATTTTGTCTGCATCGTATGGTGATGAGTACATTTCTTTCGCTTTTCTTTGAAGTTCAGAATCTTTCGGATTACCTTGAGCGTTTACCTTTGACGGGTCAGCCTTTAAAGCCCCCATAACTTCACTATACTTGAATCCGTTTTGAACGTCCAACAGGGTGAATTCAGGATCATGTTTCAAAGAATCTTCCCAAATTTGGCACATATCGTCGTAAGAAACTGAAACTACACCAACACCCAAATCAGGGTAAACGTGTTTTCCATCAACAGCCATCTTGAGCATTTTGTCACGAGGTGAAAGTTCACCTTTGCCTGCTTCTGTTACAGGTGCCTTATCAGGAACATCAAATACAATATTGTCACGAAGCCATTTTTTATCAACTTTTTCAGTTTGGTTTGCGTTAACTTCATCGATAAGCCATTTTGACATACCTTCAGGAGCGAAGTTTGGTCTATCTTTTACAGACATTTCCATGTGTTCAGGAAGAAGGTTAGCCGTTCTTGTAAACGAACCTGTATCAGTTGAAGTACCAGTAATGATTGAAGATACGAACTTTCTTGCTTCTTCAAAACTGTTCTTCATTGTATTACCCAAAATACCTGCCTTATCTGCAACGATAGTAACAAGTTGAGTTGCCGCAGGAACCATATCCGAAACGAATGCGAGGTTGTTTTTATGAATTTTTTCCATATCTACACCCGTAACGTCTTTCGCATCAATCCATTCGTTGATTTTGTGAGGGTGGTGGTCGATGTAGATTTGTTTGTTAGAATTTTCGATGTAATCTTTAAATCCGCCCGAAAATCTCTTCGGAGTAGGAATATCAAGAAGGATTACCAAATCGTATTTCTTTCTATCTTCACCCTTCAAAGGACCGTCATCAAACAATCTCGATGAGTCTTGCAAATCAGCGAGTTCATTTTTCAAAATTTGAACTTGAGCCTTTGTTGCTGCTGATTGTTCGCCTTGTTCCATTTTTTGAATACTATCTTGAACGAGTGCAATTCTATCGGGGTTGTAAGGACGCTTAACGTCTTCGATACCCGGCATTTTGTTTCTGAAAAGCCCAGGAATTTTATCATCAACAGCACAATCGATTTCTCTGTCAGGATAAGCACCTTGGATTGCCGTTTTCATACCGATTACAGCACCTAAAGTATCACCGTCTGGCTTACAGTGACCAACAATCAAAATCTTTTTGTTTTCAGGATTATTAATTTCGTCGGAAATTGCAGTGATTGCACCCTTAATTTCTTCAACTGCTTTCGGACCGTTAACTTGTGATTCGATATCAAAAATTTTGCCCAAAACTTGTTCAGGAGAAGTCGGTTCTTGGTACAACATAACTTGTTTGCTTACCGAAGTATCCTTAGAATCCATAAATCCTGTGAATACTTTCTTTGTCTTTTCTCTCAAGCCTTCGTTATGGCCTGTATACAAAAGGTTAACTCTCAAACCGATTGTTGGTGCACCTTTTGACTTACCAGAAATTACGTTGGAAAGTTCGAAACGAAATTCTTTTTCGTGACCTTTCATAAGTTTTTTCAAATCGGGAACGAGTTCGTCTGGAACTCTGCCAATTCCGCCTCTTTTGCAGCCACCAAGTTCAGGAACTCCGAGTTCAAGTCTTTCATTACCACGTTTATCTGTGATAAATCTGAAATCGAGTTTTTGACCGTCTTTCCATTGGCTATCCGCAAGTTTTACAACATTGTTGTCACGAGCCCTTGGACCAGCACCTTCAGTGCCTTTTTGGTGAGCCGCAACCCCTCTGACCTTCATTTGAATAGCGTCAGTTCTTGTTTCGAGCGGCATGGGGTTTTTCATTTGTCCGCCGAATGAAACTTGCAATGCACTACCTATTCTTTTTGTCGTAATTGCAGGTTTTTCTTGAGTTTTGCTGAACGAAACAGAATCTTGCGCAGCCTTGAAATTCAAATACGAAGGTTTAACTTCATTTGACTTCTTGAGTTGCGACAAATATATGCCGTTCAAGCCATTACCGTTGATTTGTGTCATAAATAATCCTTTCAAACACACTCCGCCGCACACACTGCGACATCTCTATTAAACCTCGAAAATGAATTTTTTGTTACTAAATAAGTACATATTTTTAAATTGTTACAAATGTTTGTATTATAATTAAATTAGAACAACAAAATTATCGGAGAAAAAATGGAAAATCAAATGGAAATAGGTATTCCGAGAGCATTATCATTTTACACATACTATCCTTTTTGGCATGGATTTTTTGAAGGTTTAGGAATAAAAGTAATCCTTTCTGACCCGACAACGAAAAAAACTCTCTCTGAAGGTGCGGCTCTCGTGGTTTCTGAAACATGCCTACCTGTAAAAGTTTATGCAGGTCACGTTTTAAATTTGATTGAAAAAGGGGTCAAAAAAATCTTCGTTCCCTCAATTCAATCCATTGCTCCGAAAATCTACAACTGCTCTAAAATCAGAGGATTGCCGGATATCATAAGAAACGTCATCAAGGCTGATTTTGAAATGATTGAAGCAACTTATGACAAATCTGCCCCTCACCAAGGTCTCTATGAATTTTTGAAAGAAGCAGCGGCTCAATTCGGCATCACAGACATTGAAATAATCAAAAAAGCAGCAAGAAACGGTCAAAAAATTTCGAACAACTTTAGACTTATGTCTAACATGGGTGTTCCTTACGAAAAAGCACTCGCAAACGCTTTGAATAACAAGGTCATGCTTCCATCGGAGAAAAAATCTTATCCAATTACCGTTGCAGTAATCGCTCACGGTTATAATTTGTATGACAATCAAGTCAGCATGCGTATTTTAGACAAACTTGAAACTATGAATGTCGGAAGCAGAACCGCAGAACAATTAACGGAACAACAAATGCGAGACGGAATAACTTCAATGGGCTCAAAACTCTACTGGGCAAACGAACTTGAAATCACAGGTGCATCATCTCATTACATTCAAAGTAACGAAATCGACGGCATTATAATCATTAACGCCTTCGGTTGCGGCCCTGATTCATTGATGGTCGAAAGAATTTCAAGATTTGCAAAACAAAACAGCAAGCCATTCTTGAACCTTTCAATCGATGAACAAACTGGTGAAGCAGGCTTCATCACTCGTATTGAGGCATTTACAGATATGCTTTTGAGAAAGAAAAAATACCAGATGAAAAATATCTCAAAAGAGGACCATACAGACAGTACAATTTCAGCCGAAATTATGGCAGGACTAAGAGATACGTTATAATAAAAAAACATGTTCCCAAAATAAAAAACGAGGAATAAATCCTCGTTTTTTTGTTGAAAAATCAAACTATTTTACAAATTTTTTCGTGACATTTTTAGAAGCACCGAACAAACTTGTATCTTGACTTAAATCTGTCAAACCGAGTTTTGATGCTGGGCTGCCCAAATCGGAAAATAAATCCGAATTAGAATTGCCGACAAAACTTGAAAGTGCTCCTGAAACTCCATCTGAAAGTAGATTTTGAAGTCCACTCTTGTTGTTATCGACATTATTATTCGATGCAAGATTACCGTTTACATTTGCGTTATTTTTTTGTTGCAATACGTTTAGATAACCGCTATTCGATTTTGATACATTTGAATTTGCACCTTGATTTACGTTGTTCAAATATACAGATTGACCGTTAACGGCTTGATTATTCAATCCTTTATTTGTTTTTCCGTTTGATTTTTCGGATTGAGAATTTTTGCCGACAAGGTCATAAGCCTCTTTAACTATTGATTCTATTGTATCTTGAGCAGTTTGCAGATTATTGCTCAAATTATCGGCATTTGAAAAATATTGTTGTGCTTTTTGGAAAGCATTTTGAGCACTAAGTTTTGCCGAATTTTCTGCAGTGGTTGCATTATTGAGTTTTGTAGTTCCTTGAGCTACTTTATTCGTACCTTTGGCAACATCTTGAGAACCTTTCGATATTTTTTTAGTACCGGAAGTTGATTTTTTCGTTGCCTCAGCAGTATTTTTAGCTGCATTAGTCGACTCTTTTGCGGCATTTGCGGTTTCTTCCGTAGCAGTCGTAAAATGTTTTACAGCCGAGACTGCACTTTTAGCCGACTCAGCGGCATCAGTAGCCGCTCCAGCAAAAGCCGATGCCGCTTGTGAGAATAATCCAGGTGCTGCCCCTGCTCCGACAATTGATGCCAAAGCCGCCGCTGCAGCACTCATAAAACCAGTGCCGCTTGCAGTTTTAGCAGTTGCTGATGCCGCCTTTGCAGTTGCCTTGGTTGACTCTGCAGTACCTTCAGCAGTTGCCTTTGTAGCTTTCGCCGTATGCTGCGTCGCTTTTTGAATATTTTGAGCAGCCTCTTTCATTTTCGCTTGTGCAGCCTTGATAAGTTGTTGACCGCTTTTAATTTGATTTTGACCCTTCGATATTGTCTCTTGACCGCTGCTTATATCCTTTTGAGCAGCAACTTTCTTCATCTGCTGATTTACCGCCTCTTGAAGTTTCTTTGAGCCTTGTTTATTTGACGTATTTCCTAATGATAAATTTTGTTGAAATTGTTGTCCTATTGTTTCATATTTGCCGATTTCGCTTTGTTCTTTTGAGGATAAACCATCTAATTTACTCTTCGTATCAGCATCAGAAACACCGTCCAACAATGATGCTACTTTCGCTTCGGGCTTCTGAATATCTGCATTTTTATCCGCAACGGAAGTGTTTTGTGCGTTGCTGCCGTCAGACAAAATATTCGCCGTTTTGGTGTTTGCACCTTGAGTTGCATTTGTTTTGTTTGCATTTTGCAAATTAAGGTTTTTGTTTAAATTATTTTTAGAACTGTTTGAGTTTGTTGCACTTTCAGCAGAAACCTTTGCTTTATCAGCATTGGCAATTTCTCTGTCACTGTTTTCGGTTTCAGTTTCAGCCGTTTCTTTTTTTGCCTCACAATTACTCTTAGATTGATTTGCTTTCGATTTATCGTCGCTGTTGCTTACTTGTTGCTCATCATTTTGTTCGGTATTGTATCCTTCGTATTCTTCCTTTTGCTCGGTATAATAATTATCCATACCGTTCATACTCAAATTCGCATTGTTGCTCGAAAAATCAATTACTATTTCAGACGGATTTTGCTGAGCATTGACATTTCTATACGAGTTGACTTCGTTAGAATTTACTTTTTTGATTTTCGAATAATCAATTCTCATAAAATGAAACCTTTACTAACCCCTTATACCGTACTTAAACATATATCGGCATTATTAAAAGAAACTTGGATTTTAAGAAGTATAAATTTACAAAACTATACAAAAGAAAATCAAAACAGCACAATAGCACACGAAAATATCGTGTGCTATTATATTAAAATAAAACAATATTCGGTAAAGAAATTATTCCCACATTGCGTTTTTAATCATTTTATCATCTTGAGATTCTGCTGAAAGAGAAACGCTCATCGGAGTAAAAATGAAAACATTTTCGCTGATTTTACGTTGATTTCCGTTCAAAGCGTGAGTAGCACCGCAGAGAAAATCTACCAATCTTACAGCATCGTTTGCATCAAGAAGGTTGAGGTTAACAATGATAGACTTTTTGTCTTTCAAATGTTTAACAAATTCAACTGATTCTTTATATTCTCGGGGTTCACAAATAATTACTTCTGTATTACCTTTGCCAAATGTACCGTTCACTACGTTTTTACCTGTTTCTACCGTATTTCTGACTACCGGTTTAATTTCGGGTTGCATTGCCAATTGTCCTTCTGTTTGGTACGCAATTACTTCTTCAGGTTCTTCGATGTAACCTTCATCTTCTCCGCTGAAGCCCTTTGCAAAATTATCCATCCATGATTTAAGTGTATCTTGTACCGTCACTATTGTGTTCCTCCCATTGTATTATTTTTTAATAAAATTCGTCCCAATCGAATCATCGTAGAGCCTTCCTGAACTGCAATCAGATAATCATTGCTCATGCCCATCGATAACTCATTCAGTTTAACTTTATAATCAAGTTCTAACTTATCTTTCAGAGTCTTAATATTTTTAAACAAATTCCGTAGATAATCTTCATCTTGAGATAAAGGCGCTATGTTCATCAATCCCTCAATCTTGAGAGACGGAAGAGATAGCAACTCTTCCATACAACCCAAAAGTTCTTCGGTATCAAACCCAAACTTTTGTTCTTCATGTGCATTATTAACCTGCAAAAGAATTTTTTGTTCAAGTCCTTTTTTCTCGGCTTCCTTCGAAATCGCCCGAGCAAGTTTCAGAGAATCGACCGAATGAATCATATAAAAAACACCGACCGCATCTTTGACCTTGTTGGTTTGTAAATGACCAATCAAGTGAAATCTCGAATTCTTTCTGACTTCTTCGGGTAATTTATTTATCTTTTCAAGTGCAACCTGCACCCGATTTTCCCCGAAATCACGAAGCCCTGCTTTGTAATAATCAAGAATCAAAGATTCGTCTGAATACTTTGTTACCGCTACTATTTTTGGATTATAAGGTACGAGTGTCGAGTTTATGAATTCAATTCTTTCAGTTATGGCATCGTGCATAAATTCCGCCTCCCTTAAGGCATGCTCATAAACACTCTTCAATTATAAGCAATACAAGAAATTCAGACAACAAAATGTGTAAACAACTATATGTTGTATGCCCGAAAACCATGTGGGCATGGTGATTTGCATGATTAAATCCAACTTTACAAATCTTCACAAAGTGTTTTTTAACGGAAGGTTAGGGCAACATATCGACACATTTTTAAAAATTCATGCCTCTTTTTTTAGAAAAAATTAAATTTTTTAACCGATTGCCACATTTTAAAAAACTTCTATAATTTGAATTATGAATAATTTTTCGGGCGAATATCTTGAAAATTTCAAACTTTACCTTGAGGTGGAAAAAAACTTTTCAAAACACACCATAAGGGCGTATTCGTCTGACATTTTGAGTTTTTTGATTTGGACAGGAGAAAACGACATCTCGACAATCGACTATCCAAAATTAAAAGAATATTTAATATTCATGCAAAAATTCAAATACTCAAAAACCACCACCGCAAGGAAAATTGCGGCACTTCGAACTTTTTTCAAATTCTTAAACAGAGAAAGAATTATCGAAACAAACCCCGCAAAAGGAATCCACTCCCCCAAAAAGAACAAAAGCCTGCCGAATTTTTTAACAGAAGAAGAGACAGAAGAAATTTTGAACAACATAAAAAGCGACACCCCGTCAGGATATCGAAATAAAGTTATTCTTGAACTTCTTTATGCAAGCGGCATGCGTGTTTCGGAATTAAGCGGATTGAATTTTGCAGACTTAAACATAAAAAACAACGAAATCAGAGTAATCGGAAAAGGCTCAAAGGAAAGAATCGTTTTGATTTCAAACAGAGTCAAAGAATTGTTACAAAACTACATAAAAACAGTTCGTCCGCTCATTAACACAGACGGACCAAAACAAGAAACGACGGACGAATCGCCAGTCTTTATTAATAAAACCGGATTTCGACTTCACCCTCAAAGCATACGGGCAGCGATTAAGGCAACAGTCGAGCATATTCAACTACCAAAACACGTCACTCCGCACGTTTTCAGGCACAGTTTTGCAACAAAATTGTTAAATCACGGGGCGGATTTGCGGATAGTTCAAGAACTTTTGGGACACGCAAGCATAAGCAACACCCAGATTTACACCCACGTTTCGTTGAGTCGTTTGAAAGAAGCATACGACAGTGCACATCCGAGAGCATAAAATACCCGCAAACCGAATGATAATCATGATTTGAAATAAGAATTTTTGTAACAATTTTTAAATTTTTGTCATGATTGCGAGATAAAATGTTTTTATATAAATAGAAGTATAAAAGTGACTATATATTTATAGTGTAATATGGGGCAAGTAAAATGATTTCACTGACAAACATGCAAGCGAAAATTGCAGCAACACAAAAGACTTTTGAGACACAAAAGGCTTCTGAGGCGGGTGCAAATTTATTGGTTGACGGCAGCGGAAATGGTAAGGTAACGACCGACATTGATGATACCGTTATTTTGCTCGCAGACGGTGACGATATTGTTACAGCGAATAGTAACAATAACAAAATCACGGCTGAATCGGGTAAAAATCAAATTTACATCAATGGTGACAACAACTATGTAGAAGGCGGTAAGGACGAGGACTACATTGTTTCAATCGGTCAACATAACGACCTTCTCGGTGGTGAGGGCAATGACTCAATGCTTTCTATCGGTGACAATAACAAAATTGACGGCGGCAACGGCAATAATTATCTTGCATTCCAAGGAAAACATTTATATATAACAGACGGCGACGGCGATTCTATGTTTAGAACGCTTGATTTCGCTGTTATGGAAGGTAAATTCGAAGAATACGGAAAATACCTTGAAAATCAACTTGAAACAAAAACTCTCAAATCAGACGTATTGTTAAATACCCAAGTAGATACGGAAACTCTGGGTAAAGAAAACGCCTCGACAGGCAGTGCTGATAACTTTGTAAGCAAACTTACAGATGCAGACAAGAGACTTCTTGAAAACAACAAAATTGACCTTAACGCTAAAAACAGTGACGGCTCGCAAAAATACTATATTGCAAAGAGTCCGACAGATGGTCAATATCATATTTACCAAGGTTCTGGAACAAGATACACCGCTATGACAAATGGTAGCGATATGATTGACTTGAAAGACATCAAGACAACTCAAATGCGTGAAACAACCGTTAAAACATACGGCGACCTTCAAGAAAGAAACCTCAGAGGTATTGAAGATATCACAATCGATGCTAAGAACGGTGCTGACAATATCAAAGTTAACGTTGCAAAAGACTTAACAATCAAAGGTGACGACGTAAAAGATACAGATAAAGCGAAAAATATCTTTGTAGTCGGCAATATCAAACTTGAAGATGATTACGGCAACATTAAACAAAAATCGACATCAAGAGATTACACAGTGTTGAATGACGGATTTGACAAATTTGTCAACTCTGACCCATTGATTGTTGACTTCAACAAAGATGGAAAGATTTCTGCAAAAGCTGGTATCGGTGTTGATATTGATGGCAACGGATATTCAGACGGTGCAGCAGTTGACGGTGACAAGATGCTTGCAATGAGTGATACGAACGACAATGGCGTAATCGATGGTTCAGAAGTATTCAGCGACAAAACTGTTAACCCGTTCACTGGTGAAGCACTCGGTGCTAAAAACGGTTTTGAGGCACTCAAATTGATGGCTCAAGAGGCTGAAAAACATACAGGAATTAAATGTATGGACACTGACGGAAATGTCGATTTGAAGGAACTTCAAAAAGCACTCAAAAAAGTTAACGTCAACCTCGGATTTATTTCCGACCGCAACACGACAGAACTTGAAGATTTGGCTCACGTTGCATCAATCAACGTCAATTACACAGAACAAAACGAAACAGGCGATGTACAAAGAAATCAAACAGGAACTTATACCGACACAGACGGTAAAACCCATAGAGCAGATGACGTTTGGTTCAAGTTGTTCGGTAAAAAATAAACCAATTAAAAATTTAAAAAGACAGGGACTGAAAAGTTCCTGTTTTTTTATGCAAATTTAACCAACAATTTTGAATTTACCTTATAACACAAATAGTGTTAATTCAATTTTTAAAGCAATAAAAACTTTTTGTTTAATAGACACAAATAGTGTTTTCTGTGGAAACAAAAGTTCTTTACAGGCAAAAACACAAAATAAAAACAATAAAGAATTGAATATTTTTATAGATGAGTTATAATTGAAACTATAAATTAATCGACAGGAATTTGGAATGGAAATTTTTTCGGAAACGGAAATAAAACAATGGCGGACATCGAGCATCAAGGCGTTGTTCCCGTTTGTCGTGTTCGTTTTATTTTACTTTGGTTTTTCATTATCCTTGAAAGATTTCTCGAAAGTTCCAATGGTAGTGGCATTTTTGGTCGCATCGGCTGTCGCTTTGATGTTAAACCACAAGGAAAAATTGTCAAGAAAGATTGAACTCTACACACTGGGAATGGGTCAGAGAGACATTATGATGATGTGCCTGATTTTCATTTTGGTTGGTGCGTTTACTGAAACGGCAAAAGCAATCGGAGCGGTCGATGCGGCGGTTTTGATTGCACAAAGTTTCATTCCTTCGCAATTCATTCTTGCGGGCATTTTTGTGGTGTCATCATTAATTTCGCTTTCAATCGGAACATCTTGCGGAACGATTGCGGCTATTGTACCGATTGCGGTTACGTTATCACAAACTCTTGGCTTGGACGCTGGACTTTTAATCGGGGCAACTGTCGGAGGAGCAATGTTTGGCGACAATTTGTCATTGATTTCTGACACAACTATTGCAGCAACGAGAACTCAGAATGTTTTGTTAAAAGACAAAATGATTATGAACTCAAAAATCGTTGCAATCCCTGCTATTTTGACGATTTTGATATATTGCTTGCCGCAGATTAATTCTATCAAACCGATTGCAATGAATTACGTCCCAACGCTTTCGTCATACGTCGACATAATTCCTTATATTTTATTATTAATTTTAGGTATTTCTGGCGTAAATGTAATGTTTTTGCTTTTTATCGGAACGATTTTAAACCTCGTAATCGGCACATATTACGGCTGTTTTGACCTTGTCGTTGCATTTGGATTAATCGGAGATGGAACATTGAGCATGGCAAGCGTTATCATTATTTCACTGCTTGCAGGCGGTTTGTTGCAAATGGTGCGATACAACGGCGGAATCACTTACATCATAAACTCGACAGAGTGCCTTATTAAGGGAAAAAGACTTTGCGAAGTCGGCATTGCTATTTTGGTTGGAATTATCAATATTTTCACAGCAAACAACACTGTTGCAATTATTACGGCTGGGCCGATTGCAAAAGAGATGAGCAAAAAATATGACGTTGACCCAAGAAGAACGGCGAGCATTTTGGACACAATGTCCTGCTGCGTACAAGGTGCATTGCCTTACGGTGCACAAATTTTAATCGCAATCAGCCTTTCTGCAGCACTTTCTGTCACTCCGTTTCAAATCATCAAATCCTTGTATTATCCTATGTTAGTAGGCATAGCACTATTTGTGTCAATCCTTTTTACAAAGGAAAATATCGAAGAAAAACCACAAAAATAATTATACCAAGTTCAAAAGAACTTTATTGATTTGACGGCTCAAATCGATATAATTTGTGTTGTTGTAAATTACAAAATCAGCAAATTGGATTTTTTCATCTTGAGGAATTTGAGCATTCATTCGTTTCAAAGCGTCTTCTTTGGAGAGGTTTCGTCTTTCCATAAGTCTTGCTAAACGGATATCATCGTCTGCCGCAACCATAATAACTTTATCAAAAAGATAGCCCCAATTAACCTCATAGAGCAAAGGTACAGCAACAAACGTGAAGTTTGCATCAGCGTTTTGCTCAAAAAATTTCATAACCTCATCGATGATGTAAGGGTGGGTAATTTTTTCCAATTTAGAAAGCAATTTTTTGTCAGAAAATACAATTCTAGCGAGTTTTTTTCTATCGATTAAATGGTTTGTGCAAATGTCAAAATCGCCAAATGCCGCACGCAATTCGGTGTTTAAATCGTCAGATTCAATAAATAGATTATGAACAATTTTGTCCGTATCAATGACAGGGTAGTGCAAATCTTTTAAGATTTTTTCTACGATAGACTTTCCTGCCGCAATGTTTCCTGTGATTGCAATCTTAATCATGCCCCAATTATAACACTTTTTTTAATTTACGTCAGTATTTTTTGTGTTATCATTCTGATATGAATAAGAAATCGTTGGTCGGATTAAATTTACAAGAGTTGCAAGAATTCGTGCTTTCCGTTGGGGGAAGTAAGTTTCGGGCTACTCAAATTTATAACGGAATTTATTTAAAATCATATAAATCTTTTGACGAAATGACAGATTTACCATTGAATTTTCGAGAACAACTCAATGAACAGTGTGAACTTTCTGACGTCAAGTTGAAAGATAAACAGGTTAGTTCCGACGGAACGATGAAGTTTTTGTTCGAACTTGCAGACGGAAATGTCACAGAGGCGGTCTTGATGAGATTTGACAACCGTGCAAACCTCACAGCCTGCATAAGTTCACAAGTCGGCTGCCCAATGGGTTGCAGTTTCTGTGCAACGGCAAAATTGGGATTTAAGAGAAATTTGACAACAGATGAAATTTTGAAACAAATATACTTAATTCAAGCCGATACAACCCTCAAAATCACCAATATTGTGTTTATGGGTCAAGGCGAACCCTTGCTTAACTTAGACAACGTTTTGCCTGCGATTGACAGATTGAGAGAAGATTTCAAAATTGGCTCAAGACGAATAACTGTCTCGACTTGCGGCATTATCCCCGGGATAAGAAAATTAGCAGAAATAAAATTCCAACCGACTGTCGCAATTTCGCTCCACAGTGCAAATTCCGAAATCAGACAATCCGTCATGCCCGTCGAGAAAAAATACAAAATCAAAGACGTTATCGAAGAACTCCGTAAATTGACCGTAGTGACTGGCAGAAGGGTAACTATTGAATATATTTTGATAAAAGACTTGAACGACTCTTTGAAAGCCGCAAAAGAACTTTGCGAACTGATTTCGAAGTTAAAATGTAACGTAAATTTAATTTTATACAATGAAAATGAATATTGCGAATACAAAAAACCGTCACGAGATGCCGTTTTGAAATTCAAATGTATCGTTGAAGCCTCGGGCAAAAAGGTTACTGTAAGGCTCGAAAGAGGGGCTGACATCGATGCAGCATGCGGACAATTAAGTTCAAAATACAAAAAATAAATAATAACATAAAGTAAAGTAAAGTTACAATACTTGTATTTTTTTAATCTTTTGGTAGAATAATTTTGTAAGAACACAGATTTATTGTTTATTATTGTTTTTCAGAATTTAAGGAATTTATTTATTTTTAGAAAGTAAGACTATGTATATTAACAAATGCACGAAGTGTGGTGCGGAATTTGAAACAAAAAATCCCAAAAGAGTAATTTGCCCGAACTGCTTGTATCCAGAAAGAAAACAAGGTTCAGAAGAAGAAAACCAAGAACATAACCACTCGGAACACGAATATCAAAACGGATATACGGCTGGTGGTGCATCTTTCGGAGAAGAAAGAACATACACTCCGAGAAATTATGAAAGAAATAATTACGAAAGACCGTACGGCGACAGACCGCAACGCAATTATGGCGATCGTCCGCAAAGAAATTACAACAACTACGGCGACAGACCACAACGCAACTACGGTGACCGCCCTCAAAGAAATTACAGCAACTACGGCGACAGACCGCAACGCAATTATGGCGACAGACCGCAAAGAAATTACAACAACTACGGCGACAGACCGCAACGCAACTATGGTGACCGTCCACAAAGAAATTACGGCGAAAGAAATTACGGAGATAGACCACAACGTAATTATGGCGACAGACCGCAAAGAAACTTCAACAATAGAGGTGGCGGATTCAAACGTGGCGGCAATTTCAACAGAAAACCGCAACAAAAGAAACAACTTTTAATCACAAAGGAACAATTAGAACAAATCGAATTGCTGTATAAAAAAGCATTGCCTTTGCCAAACCACGATATTCACGAGGTTATTGGTGCAGCACTCGGCATCGAACCGAGAAAAGTTTTCTTTGGTATCAATTTGGTACGTCAAAAAATGATGTTGCCGAAATTGGCATTCCCGAAAAGAAAACTTGCGGTTACACCCGACCAATTAACGGCAATCAAAATGTTATACGAACCTTTGTTGCCGCTTCCGCCAATCGGTTGCCACAAACTTATTGCAGCACAACTTAAAATGGACGAATGGCGTGTTCACGTAGGAATCGGACTTGTCAGAAAAGAAATGGGTCTTGACCGTTGGAATCCTGACAGACCCGATGCTCCGGAAGAATTTAAGAAATAATTATGTCAAAATTAATCTCAGTCGGTAAAATTTTAAATTTTCACGGAATAAAAGGCGAAGTCAAAGTCGGCTACACCAAAGGAAAAGAACAACTTATCGAAAGTCTTGAGAAAGTTTTTGTGACAAAAAACGGAATTCAAAAGGAATATACCGTCGAATCCGTTCGTTTTCACAAACAATTTGCATTGATAAAATTTGAGGAAATTAACTCGATTAACGATGTTGAAGAAATCAAAGGACTTGAGATAAAAATTCCGAGAGAACATGCAGAGACTGAACTTACGGAAGATGAATTTTTCGTCAGTGACTTAATCGGGGCGGAAGTTTTCAATATTGACGGAGAAAAAATCGGTGAAATTAAAGAAGTCGGCACAAACGGTGCTAACGAAATTTTGGAAATCACTGATAGTAACGAAAAAAATCACCTCGTTCCGTTCGTGAAAGAATTAGTTCCTGTCGTTGACCTCAAAAAACACCAAGTCGTCGTGAAAGATATTGAGGGGTTAATCGAGTGAGATTTGACGTAATCACTTTGTTTCCCGATATCATAACAGGTGCGTGTTCGGAGAGTATGCCCTCTCGTGCAGGCGAAAAAGGCGTCATTTCAATAAACACGGTCAATCCAAGAGAATTTACCCACGACAAACATAGAAAAACAGACGACACTCCATACGGAGGCGGAGCAGGTATGGTTTTGTCCTGTCAGCCTTATATGGACGCTATAAACAGTGTTGAGGTTTTAGAAAATTCTGAAACAATTATAATGACTCCGCAAGGCGAACTTTTTAACCAAAAAATGGCAGAAGAATTTTCAACAAAAAGCCAACTTCGGATTATTTGCGGTCATTATGAAGGGTTTGACGAAAGAATAAGAGTTTTGTCAAAAGCAAGAGAAGTTTCGATTGGCGACTTTGTTCTTTCGGGCGGAGAATATTCCGCAATTTGCATAATCGATGCGGTAACAAGACTTTTAGACGGAACTTTGGGCAACGCAGAGTCAAAAGATTATGACTCACATTCAGAATATTTGCTCGAATATCCGCAATACACAAAACCCAGAAACTACGAAGGTTTTGAAGTTCCGGAGATTTTGCTCGGTGGAAATCACGAAAAAATTGCCGAATGGCGTAGAATTAAACAGTTTGAACGAACCAAAGAAAAACGCCCCGATTTATTTGAAAAATTTTTAAAAACTAACCTTTCAAAATCAGACAAAAAACTTCTCAAAGAAATCGACTGATGTTTTTTGTGATACAATCGGGAGTAGAAAAGGTGATAAAATGAAAGCAGCAGTATTAAAATCGGGAAAAATCGAAGTTGTCGAAATGCCGATTCCCGAACTTAAAGATAAAGGTGCGATTGTAAAAATTTCAGGTTGCGGACTTTGCGGCTCGGATATCGTAAAATTGAAACACAACAGCGTGCCAGACGGAACAGTTTTGGGACACGAAATTGTGGGTGAAATTGTCAAAATCGATTCAAATTCTGACTTTGAAGTAGGCGATGAAATCGTTATGGGACACCACGTTCCGTGTTTCGAATGCACATATTGCTTTGGCGAAAATTATTCAATGTGCCGAAAATTCAAAAAAACGAACATCGTCCCCGGAGGATTTTCTGAATACATTTACGTTTCTGAAGACCACCTTATGAACACTGTTTTCAGACTCACAAGTGCAATTTCGGAAGAAGATATCTCCTTCACAGAACCTCTTGCTTGCTGCATAAGATGCGTCAAAAGAACTCAACTCGATTTCAACGCAAACGTCCTCGTTATCGGACTTGGCACAATCGGTCTTTTGATGGGACAAGCAGTTCGTGAATTCGGATTTAACGCATACGGAATTGATTTAATTCCAGAAAGAGTTGAATTGGCAAGAAAATTGGGCTTCGAAGGTGCATTCCGGTTGGGCAATCTTGAAGAAACCGTTTCGGATATGAAATTGGAAGTCAACCCGTCAGGATTTGACGCAATCATTATGACATCAGGTGCGGATAAGGCATTAGACCTTGCGTTTGCGGCCGTTCGTGACGGAGGAACAATCAACGTATTTTCTTCCGTGAAATCTGATGCAACCGCTTATCCGAACAATCAAATTTATTACCGTGAATTGACCGTAACAAGCAGTTATTCGTCCTCTCCTGCTGATTTGGAAGATGCGTTTAACTTCCTTCAAAACAACAGGGTCAAAGTCCACGGTTTGACGACTGTTTACCCTCTTGAAAAACTCAATGAGGCAATCACTGACACCCTTTCGAACAAAATTATGAAGGCTTATATAAAATTATGAAAATGAACGCTGTCAGGTTTTATGCACCTGAAAATATAAAATACGAAGAAACAGACATCAAAGACCCAAAAAACGGTGAGGTCAGAGTAAAAATCGAGGCGGCATTAACTTGTGGAACAGATTTGAAAACATACCGCCGTGGCCACCCAGTTTTGATAAAGAAAACACCGTCAGGATTTGGGCATGAATTTGCTGGAGTTGTCGAAGCAGTCGGCAAAAACGTAACCAATTTTGCAGTCGGAGACCGTGTGGTTGCAGCGAATTCAGCACCTTGCGGGGAATGTTATTTCTGCAAAAGAGGACTTTATAACCTTTGCGAAAATTTAGAGTTTTTAAATGGTGCTTATGCAGAGTATATCAACGTTCCTGAGAGAATTGTCAAGAAAAATATGATTCGAATTGATGACGATTTGAGTTTTGAAAAAGCAGCATTTTGTGAACCATTGGCAAATGTTGTCCACGGGATTGCAAATATGGACATTCAAAAAGGTCAAACCGTTGCGGTTGTAGGCATTGGCACAATCGGCTTGATGTTTGTAAGACTTGCAAAATTAAAAGGTGCAAAAGTCATTGCAGCAGGCAGAAATCCCTTGAAAATCAAGTTAGCAAAGGAATTTGGAGGAGCAGATGAGGTAATTGACCTTACAAAATACAAAAATCCTGACAAAATCTTGCTTTCATTGACGGAAGAAGGAAAAGGCTTCGATGCGGCGATTGAATGTGTCGGATTGCCAGAAATTTGGGAAAGAATGTTCAAACTTGTCCGAAAGGGCGGAATGATAAACCTTTTCGGAGGTTGCAAAAGCGGAACGACAATCAATATCGACACGAGACGACTTCATTATGACGAACTCAAGGTCATCGGTGTTTTCCACCATACCCCACAATATTTCCGAGACGCCTATGAACTCATTTCGTCAGGAAAAGTTGACGTTGAGAAACTCATCACACACGTTATGCCTCTATCTCAGACAGAACAAGCCTTGAAGATGGTCGCAGAAAGTAAAGCGATAAAAGTTTTATTGAAACCTTAAAAATTTCCTGTATTAAAAAATGTTGCTTGATTTCGATTGAGCAACATTTTGTTGTATATTAAGATTATATAAAGATGTGCTGTCTATGATAAAATAGTTATATGGGAAAACAAAAGGAGATTTGAATATGATACCTATTATGGATTCAAAAAGACAATATGCAAAAATCGGTGACAAGTTGGAAGAAGCCGTAGTTGAAGTAATGCGTTCAGGTTCTTACATTTTGGGCAAGAACAATAAGGCATTTGAAGAAGAATTTGCAGCATATTGCGGAACAAAATACGCAGTAGCATTGAACTCGGGTACAGATGCTCTCCACGTTGCATTGAGAGCCTTGGATATAGGCAAAGGTGATGAAGTTATCACAACCGCATTCACATTCGTTGCAACAACAGAAGCAATCGGCATTGTAGGTGCAAAACCTGTATTTGCAGATATTGACAAAGATACATTCAACATCGACCCTGAAAAAATCGAAGCGTTGATTACTCCTAACACAAAGGCAATCATTCCTGTTCACCTTTATGGTCAACCTTGCGAAATGGACAAGATTATGGACATTGCAAAACGTCATAACTTGCACGTTATCGAAGATGCTTGCCAAGGTATCGGTTCAGAATATAAAGGTCAAAAAGTTGGTTCATTCGGCACATTCGGCTGCTTCAGTTTCTACCCGACAAAGAACTTAGGTACAATGGGCGACGGCGGTATGCTCGTTATGAACGACGAAAAATTGCGTGACAGAGTTGTAGCACTCAGAAACCACGGTGGAGCAGTTCGTTATTACCACGATGAAATCGGCGTAAACTCAAGACTTGACGAAATTCAAGCAGCAATTTTAAGAATAAAACTTCCCTACGTTGACGAATGGAACGCTGCAAGAAAAGCAAACGCAGAATATTACAACGAATTGTTCGCTGATTGCGATGAAGTTGAAACACCTGTTGAATTGCACGATACAAAATGTATCTATCACCAATACACAGTAAAAGTTCCTAACCGTGACCAAGTATTTGACAAAATGAGAGAAAACGGCGTAGGCGTAATGCTTTATTACCCTGTACCGCTTCACATGCAAAAAGTTCACAAATACTTAAACATTCCTGAAATGTCACTTCCAAACACTGTTGAAGATACAAAAGTCGTTATGTCTCTTCCGATGTTCCCTGAAATCACAAAAGAAGAACAAGAAACAGTTGCTAAGACATTAAAAGCAATCGTTCGAGGCGAATTATAATTTACAGAACAAAATGATTTAAAAAAGGGCTGATAAGAATCAGTCCTTTTTTGTAGTGCAAAAAATTTATAATGCGTTATAATGTTACAAAAAGAGGACACTATGAAAAAAGTTATTTCAGCAATCATAATTTGCCTTTTGGTTCAAACAACAGTTATGGCAAAAGAAATTTATCGTTCAATCGAAGAAAAACCAAGTTTTGTAAAATTGGAATCTGTTAACCAAGTCAGTGCAGGACATATCCTTGTTGACAACTATCAAGAAGCGATTGAACTCAAAAAAAGAATTGATGACGGCGAAAGTTTTGAAAGACTTGCCGCAAAATACTCAAAATGCCCGTCAGGTCAACGTGGTGGTGCATTAGGCTCGTTCGGCAGAGGAGTTATGGTTAAACCGTTTGAAAACGCAGCCTTCAACCTTCAAGTCGGCGAAGTTTCTCAACCTGTAAAAACCCAATTCGGTTGGCACTTAATCAAGGTTTATAACAGAGGATAAAATGAGCGAATTCAAATACGCAATGGAGCGTGAAATTTACGAACAACCAGAAATTATCGAAAAGTTGCTTGATAACTACGTTTCGAGCGACAATAAAATTTTGATTGACACCCCCGAAAAAGCACAAAAAATCTGCTTTATCGCAAGCGGTTCGTCTTACCACTGTTGCGTAATCATCGCCGAAATGATGAAAACGTCATTAGGGCTTGACGCAGAAGCATTTTATTCGGGCGAATTTTTTATGTCAGACAAGGCAAACTGGAAAAAACGTCTTTTCGTATTCGTCTCACAATCAGGCGAAACGTCTGATACGCTTGCAGTTATGAAAAGAGTTTTAGAAAAAACAGACAACACGTTGTGTATTTCTAACACAATCAACTCGACAATGTGGAATCTTGCAAAGTACAAAATCTACACAATGGCAGGAAAAGAGGACAGTATCGCTTCAACAAAGGCTCTCTCGGCACAAATTTTCTGTGCAATGCTTTTGATTTTGGCAATCAGACAAAAACAGGGCGAAAATATTAATCAAGACATCTCAGAATTGAGATGTTTGCCCACATTCTTGAAAAAACAACTCAACACTCACGAAGAAATCAAAAAAATTGCCAAAGATTTATCAGAATACGATGCCATCGAAATTTTAGGCAGCAGAATTTTTTATGGACTTGCAAAAGAAGGTGCACTAAAAATCAAAGAAACTTCTTACATCAACACAACAGCGTACCCGTCAGGCGAATTTATGCACGGTCACGTTGCGATTTTGAACAGAAAATCTGCCGTCCTCATTTTAGTCGACGAAATTCATCACGGCATTTGCATAAACAATATCAAAAAAATCTACAAGTCCTACAATCCTTATATGGTAACGATTGCGGACAAAAATGCCCCCGAATATTTTAACGAACTTTGCAGAAAACACATCACAATTGACACGAAAATCGAAGTTCTTACCATCTTCGGAATGCTCGTCCTTTTGCAACTTCTCGCCTTCGAATGTGCAAAAGCCTTGGGCAGAAACATCGACAAACCAACCGGTTTGAGCAAAATTGTAAAAGGTTAAAATTCAAAAATACCCTCTTCAAATGAGGGTATTTTTTTGCCAAAAATCAATAGTTACAACATATTTCGAACCTCAACAAATTTGAAAAACTTATCAAAAAGTGCTAAAATATCGGCGAGGTTTTGATGAAGAAAAAGTTAAAAATTAAAGTAAAAAATAATCCTAAAAATCATAAACCAATAATTTTTTTCGCAATTACGGTTGTTTTGCTTGCTGCAATTGGGTTCTTCGAAGGAATGTATTTTCTTTTTGAAGAAAATATTTTGACCCAAAAAGGGCTTATCTCCTATCAAAACGGTCAATACAAAAATGCAGAACGATATTATAATGCCGACACTGCCCTCCAAAAACTTTTCGCCGTAACCCTCAAAGCCACAAAGGACAAGGATTTTTACGCATATTTCGAAAGCAAAGAAGAAATGATAAAATGCCTCATCGAAAGAGGAAACATCTCTAAAGCGATTAAGGAATATAAGAAATTTTTGGCGGAAG